>ERZ772977.104-NODE-104-length-68016-cov-66.950457_pt1 | contig 68016 bp, 59 predicted proteins | sample MGYA00511131_ERZ772977 | MGnify/ENA primary metagenome ERZ772977 (study PRJEB29015, sample SAMEA2737935) | human oral metagenome | biome: human oral; feature: human-associated habitat; material: dental | place: China | collected 2151 ...
TGTGTTTCGTCATGCGTGTTCACGTGGAGACATAAATCGTCACAGTTCCGCGCATGGGAACCCGCCCGTCACAGGGGGCTTATTGAGACAATTGCCCTCGATTTTCTTATTAAGGCGCTTAATAAGAAAATCCGCGCGGATTGTCTCATTAAGGAACATGCCCCGAACGCCCCTCCTGAACCTTCCCTCAGCATTCCGGGGCTCCAGCCGCCGGGGCATACACCGGAGCATGCGCCGGGAACTTGCACCAGGGCATACAGCAAGGGCCCCGAACCCTTGGTAATTCAAGGATTCGGGGCGCCTAGCCTACATACGCCTAGCCTACATGCGCTTACCTACACGCTGCCCGAAGCAGCGAGTCAGCAGTGTAGACAGGCAACTTTGCGGTTACTTCACGCCGCGCATGAGCTTCTGGACCGGCTTGTGCACCAGGAACAGCAGCACACCGGTCGCGATGGTGATAATACCCATCCAGGTGAAGTAGGGAACCTCAGTTTCCATGCTGTAGAACTGAGCCAGCCAACCCGACAGCACGGTACCCATTGCCACGGAGGTGAAGTACAGTGCCATCATGTTCACGCGGTGCGTCTTCGGTGCGAGCTTGGTCGCCAGCGAAATACCCACCGGGGAAATAATCAGCTCAGCGATGGTGCAGACGAACAGAATCAGCACGATCCAGCCGACGTTCACGCTCTGAACGCCCGCCTGAGCGAGGAAGATCCAGAATGCCAGACCAATAATGATCAGCGCTGCGGAGAACTTCACGGTGGTCACCGGCTGACGCTCACCCCACTTGGTCCACAGGGCGGAGAACATCATGCCGAAGATAATGATGAAAATCGGGTTGATGGAGTTGACCAGGTTCGGGCTCAGTTCCATGCCCAGAATATTCCAGTTAAGGCGCTCATCCGAGTACACAGCCATCACGGTGAACTGCTGCTGGTACAGCGCCCAGAACACGGCGTTTGCAATCCACAGGGGAATGAACGCGGTGACGCGGGAACGCTCATCAGTGGTGACGTCCTTAGCGCTCAGCAGCTGAGCGAACAGGGCGATAGCACCGATGAAGATGAAGCCCATGACCCAGTTCTTGAGGTTGTCTGCGGTCATCAGGCCGGTCGCCAGCAGAATACCGAGAACGACCACGATACCGACCAATGCCAGGAAGAAGTTACGCTTCTGAGCGGCGGTGAAGGGGGTGCCCACGTGGTGTACGGAGGCGGGCAGGTTCTTGCGGGTCAGCGAGTACTGAATCAGGCCTGCAGCCATACCAACAGCAGCCAGACCGAAGCCGAGGTGGAAACCGCCGGTGCTCCAGCCCCAACCGGTCAGGATCGGGCCAAGCAGTGCACCGGTGTTCACGCCGATGTAGAAGATGGTGAAGCCTGCGTCGCGGCGGTGGTCGTCGTCCGAGTAGAGGGAGCCGACCAGCACGGAGGCGTTACTCTTCAAGCCACCGGAGCCGATAGCGACCAGCAGGAGGCCGAGAATCACACCCGGTACGCCGGGTATGAGGGAGAGGGAGATGTGACCCGCCATGATGCCGATGGCAGAGTAGAAGAGGGTACGCTCGGGGCCGAGGAGGCGGTCACCGAGGATACCGCCAAGAATTGCCATGAGGTACACGATTGCACCGTACGCACCGATAACGCCGGTGGCGAGGGTCTGGTCGAGACCCAGGCCGCCCTTGTCGGCGGTGTAGTACAGGTAGTAGATCATGATGCCCTGCATGCCGTAGAAGGAGAAGCGCTCCCACATTTCTACGGTGAACAGGTTCGCGAGCATGCTCGGGTGGCCGAAGAAGGTCTTGGTGTCCTTGGGGTCGGCACCTGTGATGGTGTTGGACATGGTGGTAATTCTTTTCTGTGCAAGCCCGGAATTCTATGTGACCCGGGCAATATGTGTTTAAGTCTATACCCTTGTGGGTGCATATGTATACATGAATGTGCTTGTATTACGGATGGTTACTTTATATGTAGTGCATGAAAAACCATTTCGATTTTTTCGTATGAACCACTTCCGAATCTCACAACCCCCCAAATACCGGGCTAGATGCGCCACATACCCCCAACGCGATAGAGTGGAACCACAACTATGCCCACCCGGCACCCCGCCGTGCCGTCCGGCTCATTTTTAATCATTTCAAAGGAGAACCCCATGACCGCTGTACCCCAGGTTGACCCCCGCGACGTTCCCGCAGGCGCAACCATCATCGACGTGCGTGAAGACTACGAGTGGGAGGGTGGCCACGCGACCGGCGCTAAGCACATCACCCTCGGCACCCTCGCTGAGCGTCTGGCTGAGCTGCCCGCACCCGGCGAAGACTTCTACGTCATCTGCCACGGTGGCGGCCGTTCGAACCGCGCGGCAACCTTCCTGCGCGAACACGGCTACGCCGCACACAACATCGCTGGCGGCACCAGTGCGTGGTTCGCTGCCGGTTTGCCGATGACCAGCGAAAACGGCGAAGCACCCGCTGTCGTTCACTAAACCGCCAGTTCGTCTGCACGCCATACAATGGAGTCCGTGACTGAAACTTCCGCGGACCGTATTTTTTCTACCCCGAGCGCTCCCGCTTCTGCGTCCCCGCATGCCCTGCCGAGTATTCTGCAGAGCATCCCGTGGGATGCGCAGACGCGGGAGCTTATCGTGCGCCCGCTTCCTTTCGCGGTGAACTGCGAGGAGGCGTACCCGCTACTGACCGGTGGCGCCGAGTATTCCTTCTGGCTGGATTCGGCGCGTGAAGAGTCGCCCATGTCGGTTGCCTCGTATGTGGGTGTGGTCCCGGCGCAGCTGTCGCCCCTGCGTGTGGATTCGGCGCGTGCGGCGGCTGAATCCGGTGCGGAAGACCCCTTCGCCCAGCTGGAGGCGGCGCTCGCCCGCGCACCGCGCGTGCATCCGGATGCCGCGGCGGCAACCGGTCTGCCCGCGGGGTTGCATGGCGGTTACGTGGGCTATTTCGGCTATGAGGCGCGTGCCGCCATGGGCTTGGAGCACGGCCACCCGGTGCCGGGCTACCTGCCGGCGCATGAGGCGCCGACCCCGGATTCTCTGTGGTTGCCGGCGGTCCGCTACCTGGTGCATGAGCATGCCCGCCTGGGTTGTGCGGCGCGTAGCTGGCTGGTGGGGGATGAGCCGTGGTGTGAGGCGGCGGAGCGGATGCTGAGCGCGGCGGGGGAGTGCGCCTCCGAAAATACTCCCGTCAATGTCCCTGAGCTTGCCGAGCCTCTGCTCTTCCTGGCACCCGCCGCGGAAGCCTACATGGACGCCGTTCGCGCTAGTCAGCACGAAATTTACGAGGGTAATAGCTACGAGGTGTGCCTGACCGCGCAGACGAACGCGCGCATCCAGAATCCGAGCCCGGAGCTTTTCTTTGAGTTGTACCGCCGCCAGCGCGCCCACAATGCGGCGCCGTATGCGGCGTACCTGCGGTGCGGTGATTTTTCGGTGCTCTCTTCCTCGCCGGAGCGTTTTTTGAGTGTGGATGAGCAGCGGAACGCGCAGACGAAGCCGATTAAGGGCACGATTGCTCGCGGCGCCACCCCGGAAGAAGATGAGGCTGCCGCAGCCTGGTTGCGTACCGATGAGAAGACCCGCGCCGAGAACCTCATGATCGTGGATCTGCTGCGTAATGACCTGTCTACGGTGTCTGATCCGGCGTCCGTGCGCGTGCCGGTGCTCATGGGTGTGGAGAGCTATTCGACGGTGCATCAGCTGGTGTCCACGGTCAGCTCTCGCCTGCGCGAGGGCGTGAGCGCGGTGGCTGCCGCGCGGGCGTGCTTCCCGGGCGGTTCAATGACGGGCGCCCCGAAGCCCTCGACCATGCAGATTATTGAGGGCCTGGAGGGTCGCGCTCGCGGCGTGTATTCGGGTGCTTTGGGCTTTGTTTCGGCGGATGGTTCGGCGAACCTGTCGATTGTGATTCGCACGCTTGTGGCGCACGATGACGGCGCGGTGACTCTTGCCGCGGGTGGCGCTATCGTGGCTGATTCCGACCCGACCGCCGAGTACGAGGAGATGCTCACGAAGCTGCGCGCCGCGTTGCCGCCGTCGGTGGGTCGCGTGGTGGAATAACCTGGCGCTGGAATAGCACAGGGAATAGCCTGCGCCGCCTGGACGTGAGCCGCTACACTTGAACTATGACTAAGCTTTCTGAAAACCTCCCCATTGAAGAAGCCCGTGAACGCCTGCGCCAGCTGATTTCTGAGCTGGCTGTGGTGCGCGGGCACGTGGTCCTCGCCTCCGGCAAGGAAGCCGACTACTACGTTGACCTGCGCCGCATCACCCTGCATCACGAGGCTTCTCGCCTGGTCGGTCAGGTTATGCTGGACCTGCTGGATAAGAACGGCATCGAATTTGAGGCTGCTGGCGGCCTGACCATGGGTGCTGACCCGGTGGGTACCGCGATTATGCGTGCTGCTGGTGATCAGGACCGTGCGATTGACGCGTTTGTGGTGCGTAAGGCTCAGAAGTCTTACGGTATGGGCCGTCAGGTGGAGGGCCCCAGCGTTGAGGGTCGCCGCGTGGTTGCTGTGGAGGACACCTCCACTACCGGTGGTTCGGCGCTGACTGCTGTTGAGGCGCTGCGTAAGGCTGGCGCTGAGGTTGTGGCGGTTGCTGTGATTGTTGACCGTGCGACCGGCGCTAAGGAGCATGTGGAAGAGGTTGCGGGCGTTCCGTGCCTGTACGCGTACTCGAAGGATGAGCTGGGCCTGGACTAGTCTCTACTAGGCTGGATTCTTAGGACCTCGTGATTTTTTAGACGTTCCCGTTGCGGCGGGTGAACCCGTGCCGCTGGCTGCTGTGTGTGGCTGGTGGTGCGGGTTTTTGTCTGTAAGATGGCTCTGTGGGCGCCGGTGTGGCGCTGGTTGTTGGCGTGAAGGTGGTTGTGATGGTTGAGAATCGTGAGGCGGCTGAGGCTGTACCTGCTGAGGCTGTGCCTGCAGAGGCGGCTGTAGCTGAGGTTGTTGAGGGTACTGAGCAGGGTACTGCCCGTTTTGAGGTGGGTGTGGGCCCGTGGGAGGGCCCGTGGCCTGAGGGTGACCATTGGGATGAGAAGCTGCTGCGTGAGGGCGACCGCCGTAACGTGGTGGATAAGTACCGTTACTGGTCGATGGACGCGATTATTGCTGACCTGGATACGCGCCGCCATGATTTTCATGTGGCGATTGAGAATTGGCAGCATGACCTGAATATTGGCACGGTGGTGCGTACTGCGAATGCGATGTTGGCGAAGGAGGTCCATATTATTGGGCGTCGCCGCTGGAATCGTCGTGGTGCGATGGTGACGGATCGTTATCAGCACGTGCGTCATCATCCGACGATTGAGGATTTTGTGGCGTGGGCGCAGGCTGAGGGTCTGGAGATTATTGGTATTGATATTTTTCCGGATTCGGTGCCCCTGGAGACGTATGACCTGCCGAAGAAGTGTGTGCTGGTTTTTGGTCAGGAGGGCCCGGGCTTGTCGGAGGAGCTGCATGCGGCGGCTAAGGATACGTTGTCGATTGAGCAGTTTGGGTCGACGCGTTCGATGAATGCGGCGACGGCTGCGGGTATTGCGATGCATGCGTGGGTTCGCCGTCATGTGTTTGGTCAGATTCCGTCGTAGCCTGGCGGCTGTTTATGAGGTGTTTAAAGGTTCCGATGCGTTGTGTGCGCGTCGGAACCTTTTTATTGGGGGTTTTTATTGGGGATTGGGTGATTTTTTGTTAGAGTGGGGTGTTGAGTTTTTCACATGAATATGGGTACCCACGGGGTTTGATGCGTTGTTTGTGGTGGGGTTGTGTGATGTTATCTGGATTTTTTATCTTGTAAATGTAGTAAATAATATTTGAATATATCTAAAGCAGGTAAATCACACATTATCACATAAGTGATTTAGGTCACTAAATAAATATTCTAGGTGTGTTAGTGTTAATTCAAGTCACAGGGAATATGAGAATCGCACTCTCAATTTCGGTTTGGGGCATGCGATGGATTTCCTGACTTCGGCTCGCCAATGGTTGCGGGTTGTGGGTATGAATGACCGCGGCGTCATTCTTTTGAAAGGAGATTCTGATGAGGATCTTTAATAAGTCTCTTGCTGTTGCGGCCTGTGTGGCTGCGGTGACTTTCGGTGCGGTAGCACCTCCGGCACAAGCATCAATTTTGTGGGAACATGAGAACTATAAGGGTTACCTTGGGACCTACAGCGGTGATACTTGGTACGTTGGTGATAAGGAAAACGACAAAGCTTCATCGCTTGCGAAAACTAAATATGAATACGGAAGTATGTATTACGAAGACTATGGATATCTTGGTCGGCGTTTCTTTTCGGGCTCTGACCTGAACTGCTTGCGTTGTATCTCAGATGGTCTACATTGGGGAGAGACCTGGGAGGATCGAATCAGTTCTATCAAGAATTACTGATTGATATGTGGAGGAGGAAAAGCCTATGCGTAAGGCTCTCTCTGCGGTAGCAGTATTCTGCCTGCTGGGGGCGTGCGTGTCCTGCTCCAGTAGTGCCGAGCGGGACACCTCACGAAAAGCTGTTCTCGATTATTCAAAGAACTACGTACATCTTCCACTGGATGAGTATGCCTTTGACGAACTCACACTCCGTACGGTGAGCACGGCGTGGCACACGCTCATATCCGAATGCTATGCGCACCACGGGCAGTCCTATGCCGTGCCCTCAGTAGACACCCCGCAACCGGGAGGCCTATACGGCAGCTGGAACGTTGAGTACGCCAAAAAGTACGGGTATTCCCACAAGGAATCCCGGGGCTCAGGCAATTCAGCAGCGGACGACATCAACGCCCAGTGCCAAGAAGAGGTGAAAGCCGCATTCTCTGACGTCAAACTGGACGAAAAAGAATACCGGTTTGTAGGAGAGCTAAACTCACAGGCATACACCTACGCCTCCCAAACCGATGAGTGGAAAAATATCCGCTCAGAATGGTGGACCTGCCTGCGTGAACGCGGGCTAACCCCCAGGGAAGGGGAGAGCGACTGGATGTCCGAAGAAAGCGCGCATCTTATGGCCTCCTCCCAAGGCAAGGAAGAAGCTAAGCCGGAAGAAATTCGCCTCGCAACGATTGAAGCGGAATGTAACCAGAAGGTTGGTATGGCTCAGCGTCTGGGTGATCTTGAGGCATCCTATCAAGGTCCTTTGATTGAGAAGAATCAGGCGAAGCTTAACCAGTTGAAAGAAGAGAAAGAAAAGCGTGTGGCGAGGGCGCGTGAAATTATCGCCACTAGTCAATAACACATTCTTGAACTGAATAGTACAACTAATAATTGTGATGGAGGGGCTCAATGTTCGTGAGTTCTTCCTGACTTTCCCGATTGAAAGGAGTCGGTAACAATGAAGAAATCTGCTGCTCTGTTCGCCTGCTTTGCTTTAGCTTTAAGTTCCTGTGCCGCTACGCCTAAAGATACTAGCCTCAAAGCCCAGCTGGATTTTGAAAATAACTATATTACTCTTCCGCTCGACGAATACGACATGAGTGACCAGGCCGAAGATATAACGGGTAGGGCGTATTTGTTGACTCTTAAAGAGTGCTACGCGAAAAAAGGATACGATTTTGAAATTCTAGAAAACGGCTGGGTTTCTGGCAACGCCTCCCAGTACGGCTCCTGGAACGTGAAGCATGCGGCGAATCATTTTACGTCCAGCAAAGTCAGAGAAGAGCAGTCTAGGATTTATGAGAGCATTCCTGAAGACGTCAGGGCCAGCTGCCGCGAAGAGCATCGGGAAGAACTGGATATGCTCTATTTTGATGAGGATGATGAGAAAAAGTACCGCCCTGTCGGTCGTATCCGTGGCGAAGCGTACCAGCGTGCGCAGGGTGACCCTGAATGGAAGAAAGCCCGCTCAGATTGGTGGGACTGCCAGCGTCAGGAAGGGTTGACGCCTCGCACCGGGGACGGTGAATGGTCGAGCCAAGAAACGGCCAATCTGAATGCTGATGATCCCAAAGTGTTGGAGGAGGTTATCCGCCTGGCGATCATTGAAGCTCAATGTAGTGAGAAGGTGAGGCTGGCTCAGCGTTTGGGTGATCTTGAGGCGTCCTATCAGGGTCCTTTGATTGAGAAGAATCAGGCGTTGCTGAATGAGTTGAAGGCCGATCGTGACGCGAGGATAGCGATGGCGCGTGAAATTATCGCCACCCACCAGTAGCCGCACCCGCTGAAGGGCAGAACGGGCGAACCAGCCGCAGAATGCTCACAAGTTGCCCATAAGAAAATCCGCGCACAAGAATCTGTGCATAAGAAAATCCGAGCGCAAGAAGGAGCCGGGGAGTGTCACCACTCCCCGGCCCTCACTTTATTCACTCTCAACCTCGCAGCCCATGCTGGCGCACCTACAGGCTCGCCAGCTCAAGGCCACTCAGCGTCAGGCTGCTTAGCCCTTTTAGCCCACCGGAACGTTAACGTTCACCAGCGAGTACAGATCCTTCGGATCATCCGGGCTAGCAACCAGGTCAATGAACTGCTGCAGGTCGGTGTCCTGCGTAGCCGCACGGGCATAACGCAGACCCGAGAAGTCAGCAATTGCGAAGCCCACCGAATCAAACAGGGTAATCTGCTCATCCGACACGCGGCCCGGCTCCTCATCGGTCAGAACCTTCCAGAACTCCACCACGGGGAAGTCCGGGTCCTTCTGCTGAATTTCGCCCTCAATGCGGGTCTGGGGCGGGAACTCAACGAACACGGTGGAGCGGTCCAGAATTTCGCTTTCCAGCTCAGTCTTGCCGGGGCAGTCGCCACCAATAGCGTTCAGGTGTACGCCGGGCTTTACCTGGCGGTCTAGCAGAACCTTCGCCTGCTGCTTATCGGCGGTGCAGGTGGTAATAATGTCTGCACCCTCAACAGCCTCGTCCACGTCCTTAGCCAGGTGGATGCGGAAGCCCAGCGGCTCCAGGTTGCGGCGGAACTTCTCCATCGCGTGCGGATCAATGTCGTAGACGGATAGGTCCTCAATGCCGAGCACCGCGCGCATACCCAGCGCCTGGAACTCAGACTGAGAGCCGGTACCAATCATCGCCATCTTCTTCGAATCCTTGCGTGCCAGGTGCTTAGCAACCATGGCGGACACGCCGGCGGTACGCAGCGCGGTCAGCAGGGTCATCTCAGCCAGGAACACGGGGTAGCCGTTGTCTACGTCAGCGAGCAGACCGAACGCGGTCACGGTCTGGAAGCCGCGCGCCGGGTTCGACGGGTGGCCGTTCACGTACTTGAAGGAGTAGGTGATGTTGTCGGAGGTGGGCATCAGCTCAATCACACCGAAGGGGGTGTGGGAGGCGACGCGCGGGATCTTGTCGAAGCTCTGCCACTTCTTGAAGTCTTCTTCGAGGAAGTCGACCATGCCGGCAATGATGTTGCCTACGCCGTCCTTCTGAATCCACTTCGCCATCGAGGCGACGTCAACAAATTCCACCGCGTGTGCGCTAGGACGTTCAGTCATGATTTTCTCCTTTGAATATCTGCACAAAACTTCTTTGTGCATCTGGTGGTCACTGTGGATATCTATTATCTCAAAATATATTGCAGGACACACCGTATTAGAAATGCTGTAAATATGTACTTTGCTTGATGTATTACACGGATGTAATACGGAAGCAAACACGAAAAACGTGCAGGGAGGGGGTTCCAGACTCTATTGGCTAGAGTCTATTGGTGAGGGTCTAGCGGCTGGGGTCTAACAGCTGGGGTCTAGAACCCCCTCATTTGCCGCCACCGGGATATCACCGGGATTACAGGCAACCGGTCGGGTTAGTGGCCCTTCGGCTTGTCCTCGTCCTCAATGTCCAGCTCATCCAGGTCAATGTGGGTACGAGGCTCCGAAACGAGCTTCTTCACCACGGGGCGGGCAGCAATCACAGGCACGGAACCGGTGTAGCCTTCACGGACGCGAGCAATCTCGTTGACGCGGTCACGAACCGTGTACCAGCCGATAATCAGCAGCGGGATAACCAGCAGCAGCGATGCCAGGGTGTAGGTGCCGACCGGGTAATCCAGAGCCATCAGCACCAGCACAATAGCGAGGAAGGCCATCACAGCCCAGTCGCTGAAACGACCGCCGGGTGCACGGTAGTTGGGGCGCTTGTACTTGCCCTCGCCGACCAGCTTCAGGTACTTCTGGTGCGACATTGCGATAGCCGCCCAGCTAGCCATGGTGCCCACGGATGCGATGTTCAGCACGACCTCGAACGCCTGCTCGGGAACGAAGAAGTTCAGCACAACACCGAAGAGGCCAATCACACCGGTGAGCAGAATACCTGCCACGGGAACACCGGAGCGGGACACCTTGGTGGTGAACTTCGGTGCCGAACCGGCAACACCCATCGAGTGGAGGATACGGCCGGTGGAGTACAGGCCAGCGTTCAGCGAGGAAGCAGCCGCGGTAATAACGACCAGCTGCATAATCGGTGCGGTACCGTCAATGCCGATAGCGTCGAAGAAGGTCACGAACGGCGACTCTGCGTCCTTGTATGCGGTGTAGGGCATGAGCAGGCAGAGCAGAACCACGGAACCAACGTAGAAGATCGCAATACGCCAGATCACGGTGTTGATAGCGCGGGGGATAACCTTCTCAACGTTCTTGGTTTCACCACTGGTGGTGCCGACCAGCTCAATACCGGCGTAGGCGAACACAACGCCCTGAACCACGATAAGAGCGGGGAGAATGCCGTTGGGGAAGAAGCCGTCATTGGCTGCGATAAGGCTCAGTCCGGGGGTGACGCCGTTGATGGGCTCACCGAAGACCAGGTACCAGATACCAACTGCCATGAAGGCCAGCAGAGCAAGAATCTTAATGAGTGCGAACCAGAATTCCAGCTCACCGAAGATCTTCACGGAGATGAGGTTCAGAGCCACGGTGACGATAACGACGATGAATGCGCTAAGCCACTGGGGAATGTCTGCGAAGAACTGGTTGTATCGACCGAACCAGCTGATGTAGATAGCGATAGCGGTGGCGTCTGCAACGGCGGTCATTGCCCAGTTCAGCCAGTACAGCCATCCGGATACGAATGCGGCCTTTTCGCCGTAGAATTCGCGGGTGTAGGAGACGAAGGAGCCCGAGGAGGGGCGGTGAAGGATCAGCTCGCCGAGGGCTCGAAGAATCAGGTAGCCGAAGAAGCCGATGACGGCGTAGATGACGGCGAGCATGGGGCCCGCGTCCTGCAGGCGGCTACCGGTGCCCAGGAACAGGCCGGTACCAATTGCGGAACCGATGGCGATCATCTGGAGCTGACGTGCGCCAAGTCCCTTGTGGAAGCCTTCCTGTTCGTGTGCGAACGGGTCGTCTGTGGGAGGCTTGGTGTACTGATCCGCTGCAGAAGTCTGCGGGTTCTTGTTCGGTGAGGTGCTCATGCTATACCTCCTTGGATAGTTACGTCTGAAGCACGTGTTACACGAAATGTGGTTGGGAACACGTCTGTGGGTTGTAACGACTATAGCACGGTAATTTGACTAAATATAACCCGCATCACGTAACAATTTATATACATATAATGCATATTTTATGAAAATATTTGGTTCATGTTGTATTGTGTGGTTTTAATTGTTTTGTGAAATAGATTATTTGAACTTTGAGTCTAAAAAATCAATTCCCCCACCACCGCACAGCACAAGAGCACCCACAACGGGGTGCTCCAGCAACATATTCAGAACGGAGGCTTAGCCCTCCATCAGGCGATCAATCTTCGCCCGCAACGCGCGCTCACGACGATTCAACCACCACCAGCTCGGCCAACGCATCAACGACTTACGCCCAACCTGCACGACCGAGGGGAGCTTCGCCTCCGCAAGCGCCACATCAATCTCGTGGTCACTCGCGCCCTCATCACGCATTTTCTCCATCAACTCAAGGGATTTTGCCATATCGCCATGCCCCAAAACATGACGACTCTTACGCTCCAGAACCTCATCCAACCGAGCGCGCACCGGGGCAATAGCTGCCGCATTCGGATGCTCACGCTCAGCACGACGCTGCGCCTGGCGGGCACGCTTCTCACGCTTCGCGTCGAGCTGTTTCGAATTATTTTTAGCGCTCGCCTTGCTCATGGGAGGATCCTTTCGCCGCATTCAGGGTGACGTGTACGCTGACCTGCACGCACAGAAGACATTTAGTCATTAACACCTCTACTTTACCGCGGTATTTGGCAGAACTTTTATTGCAGTAAACCCAAAAAAACCCACAAAAAATTAACGATAAATAAGTCGTATCTTGGTAAAATAGTGCGAGTAGGAGGCGTCTCGCGCGCCAACAAAATATGGTGAACCGGCCCTGCCTCGGTAACCGGTCGCATCTATCCAAGGAGTCAGCATATGGCTATTGCAACCCCCGAAGTTTACGCAGAAATGCTGCAGACCGCGAAGGAAAAGGGCTTCGCGTACCCCGCAGTGAACGTGACCTCCTCCCAGACCCTGAACGCTGCAATCCGCGGCTTCGCAGAGGCTGGCTCGGACGGCATCATCCAGGCATCCACCGGCGGTGCAGCATACTGGTCTGGCGCTTCCAAGAAGGACATGGTCGTTGGCTCCCTCGCCTTCGCAGCATACGCACGCGAAGTTGCTAAGCAGTACGACGTGAACATTGCACTGCACACCGACCACTGCCCCAAGGACAAGCTGGAAGGCTTCGTCCTGCCCCTGCTGGCAGAGTCCGAGAAGGCTGTTGCTCGCGGTGAAGACCCCATCTTCAACTCCCACATGTGGGACGGCTCCGCAATCGACCTGGACGAGAACCTGAAGATTGCTGCTGAGCTGATCGAGCGTACCTCCAAGGCAAAGCTCGTTCTCGAGGTTGAGATTGGTGCCGTTGGTGGCGAGGAAGACGGCGTTGAAGGCGCTATCGACGACTCCCTGTACACCACCGTTGCAGACGCAATCAAGACCGTTGAGGCAATCGGCCTGGGCGAGAAGGGCACCTACATGGCTGCTCTGACCTTCGGTAACGTTCACGGCGTGTACAAGCCCGGTAACGTTCACCTGCGTCCCGAGCTGCTCAAGGAAATCCAGACCGAGGTCGGCGCTAAGTACGGCAAGGGCGACAAGCCCTTCTACCTGGTCTTCCACGGTGGCTCCGGCTCCACCGAGCAGGAGATTGCAGACGCAGTGTCCTACGGCGTTATCAAGATGAACATCGACACCGACACCCAGTACGCATTCACCCGCCCCGTCGCAGGCCACATGTTCAGCAACTACGACGGCGTGCTGAAGGTTGACGGCGAGGTCGGCAACAAGAAGACCTACGACCCCCGCGTTTGGGGTGCAGCTGCAGAGGCAGGCATGGCCGCACGCGTGGTCGAGGCTTGCCAGCAGCTCGGTTCCGTCGGTACCTCCCTCAACAAGTAAGGTGCTGTTCGCCCGCCGCGGCTGCTGTAGTCGTTGCCGGGTGTGAACCTAAGCTTCGTTAAGCGAAAGCGGTGCCCGCCTCCTCATGACGAGGAGGCGGGCACCGCTCTTTTATGTATCTAGAACCGGGCAAACCTAGCGTTTGCAGTGGATCTCAGTGGGGTTCTCAGCGGGGCAGGGGTGGGTTTACTTGCCGCCGCAGCCGCAACCACCGCATCCGCAGCCGCCGGACTTCACAGCCACCGAACCGGAGGTGGGAATACCGTCGCCGGTGTCGCCACCCATGAGGTTCACGCGGTTGCCAATCTCCGGGCCGCCAACCGGCTGGGGCGCCTTACCCGCCAGGGTTGCCGCGAAACCGGCAGGCTCCGCCAGGGGGCTCAGGTTCGGCACCATAGACGCCGCCGGGGAACCGGAGGGGCCGCACGCAGCCGCTGCCGCGTTAGCCTTCGGCTGGGCGACCAGGTGGGCGCGGGAGAAGCGCTTAATCTGCTCGGCGGTCGGGTACGCGAAGGACACCTTCACCTCACCGTTGACGAGCATGAGCGGCAGAACCTCGCGGCCGTTCATCTCAATCTGCTCGGCGACCGGTGCGCACTCTTCAAATGCGGAAGGGTAGGAGTCGGTGGAGTACACCTCAATGTCCACGCCCGAATCCAGCGCCTCCTGCGCGGCACCCAGGAAGATGGAACGCTCCATATCCTGCGGATCCTCCGGGTTCTCGCCGGGGCCCGGAATAAATACTTCAAGAACGGTCTCAGCCGCTTCAGTCATCAGTTCAGCCTTTTCTGTCTTATGGGCACCGGCTCGGGGGGAGGGTGCCACTCCTTCACTAAGTGTACTCGCGACCTCAAGAGTGCAGAAGTGTGAGTTGAAGTTCCAGATTTGCGGAATATTTGCAGAATTCGAGTCGAATGACCCTCAGCTCTTCGACTGCCGTGTCAGGTGTTGTATTCTGAATGCATATGCACCGGAGTGTGCGAACCCTGCAATTCAGGCAGGTGCTGCCCGGTGTGAAACCAAGAAGGCAACGACGCCCGCATCCGACGCGGACGCATCAGCGCTACAAATACACGCTATTCATAGCGCCACACGACCAGAAGGAGCATATATGTTCGGTTTCGGCAAGAAGAAGAAGGAAGCTGCCGCACAGGAAGCATCGTCCGCAGACGTCTACGTTGCGCCTGTTACCGGCGAGTACCTGCCGCTGAGCGAAGTCTCCGACCCCGTTTTCTCTCAGGGCGTTATGGGCGACGGCTACGCAGTGAACCCCACCGCAGGCACCATCGTCGCACCCGTCGCAGGCACCATCGCACTGATTCAGGACACCCTGCACGCATTCATGCTCCGCACCGAAAACGGCGGCGAGGTACTGGTTCACATCGGTATCGACACCGTTGAGCTCGGCGGTGACGGCTTCACCAAGATCGCTAACGTAGGCGACAAGGTTGAGGCAGGCGCACCCATCATCGAGGTCGACTGGGCAGCAATCGAGGGTCGCATCCCCTCCAAGGAAACCATGGTGATGATCACCAACACCGCAAAGTTCAACATCTCCAAGGACTCTGAGTCCCGCCGCCCCGTCGCAGCCGGCGACCGCGTCGCTCAGGCAACCAAGAAGTAAGCTGAACCAGCGAAAATAGCTCAGCTTCAACAGCGGTGAAAAACCCGCGAAAACACTTAACGCAAAAGGTCGCGTTCTGCAGGCTCAATCGGTCCACGGGCGCGGCCTTTTTCGTTACACGAGAAATTTTAACGCCGCATGAAATGCCGCTATGAAAAGCGGCGGAAAAGGAGGAAAACATTCACCCGCATTACACGGCGGGCAAGAATGAGGCGCGCATGATACCCTATTTGTCTGTGAACGTAGTGAATTACCGATAAAAAATCGTTATGCTACTTAGAGTTGTAGTTTGAGTCGAGAGAATCCGGACCCTCAGCTATAAACCAAAACTTCAACGACCAACCACACACATTACGCTCAACTCATAAACGAGAAAAAGGACCACTACGGTGACTGCATTCCCGAAGACCTCTAAGAACCTGAGCCGCCGCGGCTTCATCGGTGCCTCCGCACTGGCACCCGCTGCCCTCATGCTCCAGGCAGGCGAAGCCCACGCCGCAGCCAACACCCGCGCACAGCTCGCGGCAGTACACAGCGGCTCCCCCGCACATCAGCTGCTCTACAAGACCGATGAATTCTTCATCGCCCACCGCGGTGCCGGCAACATCAGCCCTGAGCACACCGCCTACGCCTACGCAGAGTCCGTACGCCGTGGCGCCCTCGCCGTCGAAATTTCCGTACGTACCACCAGCGACGGCCAGTTCGTCTGCATGCACGACACCAACATCAAGCGCACTACCGGTGCGTCCATGGACGTGCGCGGCCACACCCTCGCCGAACTGCGCCAGTACAAGGTCAACATGCGCAAGAACCTGGGCGAAAAGACCGACCTGTACAACATCCCCACCCTCGAAGAGGCCATCGCCGCGGTTGACGCCGTACCCGCAGGCGGCGAATACGCCTCCGTCGGCGGCAAGAAGGTCGTACTGTTCCTCGAAGCGAAGGACGGCCCCGCACAGGCAGGACTCGTCAAGTTCATCACCGAACGCGGCCTGCAGCGCCGCACCGTCATCAAGATGTACCGCGACGGCAGCGGCGGCTTCAAGCCCACCTCCCGCTACCTGAAGCTTGCCAACTCCGCAGGCTGCGCCACCTGGTGCTACTTCGACGGTGGCGACCCCATCGACAAGATCTCCGCAATGGCACGCCACGAAAACGTGGACGCCATCGGCGTACCCTACTACGAGAAGCCGACCGGCGCAGCCCACGGCTCCATGAGCGAAGAGAACGTACGCACCCTCACCGGCCTGGGCAAGGCAGTTATCGTCTGGGAAATCCACCGCCGCTCCGCCTACGAAAAGTACAAGGCACTGGGCGTGAAGGGCTTCATGTGCCCCGACCCCTACTGGGTCATCGGTGACCCCTTCGACGCCAGCGTCAAGATCAAGACCGGCAAGCGCCCCCATGGCATGTTGCCCGCCGACCCCTCCGTCGCAGCGGACATGCCCGACCTGACCGGCGCAGCCATCGTGCACAACCAGCGCTACGACGAATCTGTACTGCTCGGCCCGCTGGCGAACTACACCACCCGCGAAAAGTACACCCTCGACTTCTCCATGAAGTGGACCGGCGCACTGCCGCAGCAGGCGGGCCAGTACGGCTACATTGCTTTTGGTCGCGAACACGACGGTCCCTTCGGCATCGGCAAGAAGTTTGCCGCAAACCAGGAAGACGGCACCTACGTGTTCGCCATCCGCCCCAACTACAACGGCGGCTCCGTAGCGCAGATCCTCTGCTTCGAACCCAAGCAGACCAGCCCGCGCGTACTGCACACCATGAAGCTGCGCCAGAAGGTCACCACCGGCCAGGCACTGAACTGCAAGATTGTGTTGAACAAGAACAGCTTCTACTACACGGTCAACGGTCAGTACTCCAGCCCCATCAACCACAGCGCCTACCGCGGCCCGTACGTACACTTCGGCCGCTTCCACGGCGTCAACGATGGCGGTCCTCTGGAGCTGACTCGAATCGAGGCACGCCAGTCCTGGATCTGAGAGAACCGGTGGGCATAGTCCACCTAGGTGCCCGCCTTACCGCCCGCTAAGCGGTGAAGGCGGGGGGGGGGTACCGGGCAGAGCGGATGCAACACCGAGCATCCCTTCCGGGCAACGCTTTCCATAATTCCCAGCCTCATGATTCTCAGCCCCATGATTATTAGCTAGGCGCTCGCGCGCCGGGCGAGAATCCACCTGAAGGGGGTCGTATCCAACGCGGATGCGGCCCCCTTCGGCGTGCCCGCGGTCCTTTTAGGGGAGAGGGAGGGGAGGACGCAGGCGAGGAGAGGGCGTGCGAGGACGTGTAGGCGCGCGGGGCAGGTTCGATGGGGGTAGAGGAGCGTGCGGGACTAGAATTAAAAGCGTCAGAGTCGACCGCACCGGCCGCCCCAACCCGAAAGGCACGCCATGACCACCTCACCCGAAAGCTCCACCGAGAAGCCTGCAGAGAATCCCGCCGCGAAGTCCGCCCAGCTGCGGGGCCGCACCGAACCGCACATGCACAGCTTCAACATGCCGCAGCTCGAACCCATCGACCCCTACGAGCGGCCCTCCTACCCCTTCTTCTACGTGCCCACCGACCTGCTCATCGGCGGTAGCTGGGTCACCGGCGACAACGGCTCCTTCCCCGTGCACAACCCCTCCTGCGCCCAAATCCTCGCGCACGTCGCCGATGCCAGCGTCGAACAGGGCATCGAAGCACTCGACGCCGCCTGCGACGCCCGCGCCTCCTGGGCGGCAACCAGCGTCCGCGAACGCGCCGACATCCTCAACCGCGCCTACACGCTCATGACGCAGCGCACCGAAGTCATCGCCCGGCTCATGACCCTCGAAATGGGCAAGCCCCTCGACCAGTCCCGCGGCGAGGTCGCCTACGCCGCGAACTACCTGCGCTGGTACGCCGAAGAAGCCGCCCGCAACTTCGGCCGCACCGCCATCGCCCCCGAATCCGGGCTGCAGATCACCACCGTACGCCGCCCCGTCGGCCCCTGCCTGCTGATTACCCCCTGGAACTTCCCGCTCGCCATGGCGGCACGCAAGGTTGCCCCGGCGCTCGCGGCGGGCTGCACCGCGGTACTCAAGCCCGCCTCCCTGACCCCGCTCAGCTCCCTGTACTTCGCATCCCTGATGCGTGAGGCGGGCCTGCCGGACGGCGTGCTGAACGTGGTGACCACCAGCCGCACCGGTGAGGTTGTCTCCGCGCTGATGGCTGATGAGCGCCTGCGGAAGGTCTCGTTCACCGGCTCCACCGCCGTGGGCCGCACCCTGCTCGCACAGGCCTCGCAGAACGTTCTGCGCACCTCCATGGAGCTGGGCGGCAACGCACCGTTCATCGTCTTTGAGGACGCGGACATCCCCGCCGCCGTGGAGGGCGCCTACGCGGCGAAGATGAGGAACATGGGTGAGGCGTGCACCGCCGCCAACCGATTCATTGTGCACGAGGAGGTTGCCGAAGAGTTCACCCGCGCCTTCGTGGAGCGCATGGAGGCGACCGTTGTGGGTGACGGAACCGTTGATGGAACCGACTGTGGACCGCTAATTCAACCTTCAGCGGTTGAATCCATGCTTTTTATGGTGGAAGATGCCCTGGGTAAGGGTGCGCTCCTCGCCTGCGGCGGGTACATTCCCGAGCTTGAGGAGAACGTTCCGAGCGATACCGGCGGCATGCCCAAGAACCTGAACAAGGGCAACTTCATTCGCCCCACCGTGCTGACCGGCGTGACCGATTCGATGCGCGTGTGGCGTGAAGAAATCTTCGGCCCCGTCGCCCCGATTGCCACGTTCGGCGGCTACGGTGAGGAGGGTGAACGCACCGCCCTGAAGCTCGCCAACGACACCGAGTACGGCCTGGCGGCGTACGTGTACACGAGCAACCACCCGCGCTTTACGCGCATGGCGGCAGGACTCGAGTTCGGTCTGATTGGTTACAACTCGGGTGTTATCTCGAACGCTGCCGCCCCGTTCGGTGGCGTGAAGCAGTCCGGCATGGGTCGCGAGGGCGGCCCCGAGGGACTGGAGGAGTACACCGAGCTGCAGTACATCGGCGCGCCGAACCCGTTCGCCGGATAAGCCTGTTTGCCGGATAGGCTGAGATGCCGGCTACGGCAAACCCTGGATACGCCGAAGAATCCTGGATACAGCGAACTTCGGATACAGCGAAGCCCCGGCGGGTACCCGAGAAGGGTGCCCGCTGGGGCTTCGTGCTGTTGACATCATGCGCGGGTGCTAGAGCTGGCACTGCCTATAGTTGGCGCAGAGGTTATAGCTGGTGCAGCGAGAGTAGCTCGCGGCTGAAAGCATCCGCCGGACCCTTGCCGCAGGAATTGGGGCGCGGCTCCAGGGTGACCCGCACGAAGAAGGTGACCCAGGTGCGTCCGTCGGTGTGGGTGGTGAGTGCCGCCTCCAGGGTGGGGTGTTCGGCGGTTTCTACCGGGGGCTCAATGCCCGCCTCGCGGAGTGCGTTCAGCGCCTCCCGCCCCGATGTTTCACGTGAAACCAAACCTCCAGAGGTTACTTCTTCGCCCTTTTTCTCCAATTCGAGGCGTACGGCAATCTCCGCCGCCTGCTCCACCGGAGTATCCGTACTGCGCCCGCGCAGACCGTGCAGCGACGGAATAGCGCGACCCGCCAGCGACAGGTACGCCGCCAGCGCTGAAGGCTCCGAGAGGCGACCGTAGGTGTAGCCGGTGGGCAGCATAATGCCGACCGGGGCAAAGCGGTGACCGCCCGTATGCGAGCACTCCCAGACCGCGTTCGCGGGCAAGATATCCGCCAGGTGTGCCGCAATGGGTCGGCCACGCAGAGCACAGCAACGGTCACGCTTAGAGTGGGTGCACACGAGAATAGCGGGGGAGTCCATGAGCTCGGCGCCGGTCGCCTGAATCAACTCCTGCGGGTTGTCCAACGGCAGTTCGAGCAGCTGCTCGGGGGCGCTTACGCTGAACGAGTAGAGCTTCTCCTCACTCGGGGTGCAGAGTGCGTAGAGCACCCGGTGGGTCGGGTTGCCGGACGCATCCGGCGCGCCGTGCAGTACGCGCCCCTCCCTGCCGGTCTGGCGGATGAGCAGGAACTTCAGACCCGCCTGCGAGACTGCCTCGCCCAGTGCGGCAGAGAGTTCCTCACCGAGGGCGGATCCGTCCAGTACGTCGCGGCCCCACTGGCCCACGTGTTCGAGTGCCAGCCAGGCGGTGGCGCGTCCGGCAGTGCCACCGAGCGCCTCGTCGTCGTAGAGGGAACAGGAGTCCGCCGGGATGCTCGTGGCACGCGTGCGGGAGGACAGCTCATCCGCGTGTGCGGCACGCAGATTCTTCAGCTCTGCGGGGTTGTCGGCGCGCGGCTCAGGGGTTGAGGGGGTGCAGGATTCAGTCATAGTTCCTCGATTCTACGCCTGCAGGATGTGAATGACTTATGTTGCCCCTGCGCGGCCTAAATGCTGAAAAACAACCGCTTAAGGGTGATTTTAGGGGCTATCGGCCGGTCAACTACTCAGGAAGAAGCGCTAAAGCAACGCGGTAGAGGTGGTCCTTTTCCTCGGGGCTACCGAAGAAAGAGCGGAGCATGTAGCCCTGGAAAACCATCATGAAGGCGTCCGCAGTATCGCGGGCGTAGTCGGTGATGAGCGCCTCCTGCTCGGGGGTGCGCTGCGCCGGGTCGGGGTTGACTTCGTGCAGAACGCGTAGCTGTTCGGCCGCCCAGGGGGTGAGGGCTTTTACGATGATGCCCTGCAGTAGGGGAATGATGCCTGCGGTTGCCTTAGCAATTTCGGGTGGTGGAGCGACTCAAGGCGGATGCGCAGCATGGCGGAGAAGTTCTCGTTAACCATCTGGTTGGTGTAGATGATTTCGAGAATGTCCTGGGGCCCGGCGCCTTCGGGGAGTGCGGCGTGGAGCCTTTTGACGTTTTCGAGGCGTTCGTTAATGGCGGTGGTGAGGATGTCTTCTTTGCCGGAGAAGTGCGAGTAGATGGATCCGGAGGACAGTCCGGAGGCTTTGATGATGTCGCTCATGGAGGTGTTGGTGTAGCCGCGTTCGAGGAAGCAGGCGATGGCTGCTTCGATGATTTGGGCGCGGCGTGCGGCTTTGGTGGCTTCTGTTAGTCGGGGCATGGTTCCAGTCTAGGAGTTTGAGGCTCAGAAGGTGTAAACACAATGCCGAGCGCGTTCCTGCCCGGTGCATGGGGTACTATCGGTCAGATGATGGTTCCGGGTGCCTCCTCGACCCTGCTGCGTTCCATCGCGTACTTCCCGGAGGTTGCAACGAGCGGCCAGTGGCTGGTGCTCAGTTCCTGGATTGCGTTCGGTCTGCTGACCGGCGTCATCGGCTGGACTCTCAAGGAACGCCGCCCCGCAACGGTGGAGGCATAACCACCGCGGGTTAGACCGCCGGTACAACGTAGCCGACGCAATATAACCGGTGCAACCTAAGAAGGGTGTGTGCCGTGTTCACTGAACACGGCACACACCCTTCCGGCATACCGACTATTACCGGCTGTTATGCACTATTACTGGTTGTCGAGAACGTACTGCTTGAACTGCTCGTCCCGGCGCTTGAATTCTTTAAGGTCATTCTCCAGGGCAGCCTGGTTCTTGGCGATGAGCGGCTTCTGGTACTGCGCCTCCAGGTCGTAGAGCTTCTGCGAACGGCCTACATCCTGATTGCACTGAGCTTCGATGACTGCGATTCGAATTTCTTCTTCGGAGGGGGTGGTGCTCTGAGGAATGTTCTTTTCTTCCTTGACGGTCATCTCACTATCGGGGGTGAGGCCCTTGTCCTTGACGCATCGCTTCCATTCATCGTCGAGAGATTCTTTGAGCTGCCTATCGCCTGCGGCGTTTCGAACGTCGTTCTCCACACGCCTATACGTGGCGGAGCCGCCGGGAATCTCTCCAATTTGCTCCATCTCTTTGCTGGCGCGCTGATAGCATTCGGTGCTGACATCCTTCCCGGGGTCGGAGGAGACTGCAGGGGAGGACAGATCCAGCGTATTCGAGTCCTTGGGCCCGTTGAGGCCGTATTTTTGGGCGCTCTCAACGTTCCAGATTCCGTAGGTCCTGCCACGGTTCCTGCCGGCCCCCTCGGTGCGGACAAACATCTTGTAGTGCTGCCCGTGTTCGGCAAAGCACTTTTTACGGGCGAGCTCAAGGGCCTTGGTAAAGTATTCGTCCTTACCGGTGGTGTCGTATGCATCCAGGGGTAGAATCACCTTGTCATTTTCTACGTCGAAAATAGCGCGGGCGCTTTCATCCTTCTCCAATGTGGGACCAAAAGAGCAAGAGGACAGCACAGTGCTGATGAGGGCAGCCGCCAGAAGCTTTTTCAAAGCTGACATGGTGTATATCCAATCTGTTACAGGGAGCCCGTGGCGTCGCGGCCACAACCCCCCGTAGACCACGTGAACTAGGTGGCCTTGAGAACACTTCTTGAGAAGGTGACTTAACAATACCCCTAGTGGATGCGGGTTTGTGCTCAATAGGCTGGTGCGTGCACTAGAAAATTTTCTGCCGCATGGCGGTTCGGCACGGGTCACGGCTCAGCCCCGGCAAAACCATGATGGAGCCCCGCCGAAACCACACCGAAAACCCGGCAAAATACGGCGGAATTACTGCAGAATCACCGCAAAAACAGCGCAAAAACAGCGCAAGCGCAGGACGGGTAGGCGGGCGCACCTGATTTGGTGCCCCGCCCGCCTCGCGCCACAATGAACACATGACCGCAGAAGACACCACCACCCTGACCAGCGCCAGGCTCGACCTCTGGCTCTGGTCGGTGCGCATCTTTAAAACCCGCTCCCTCGCCGCCAACGAATGCAAAGGCGGCCACGTGCGCGTCAACGATGCCCCCGCCAAGCCCTCCCAAAAACTCAAAAAAGGTGACATCGTCAAGGTCCGCTACCCCGGCTGGGAACGCGTCTTCAAAGTTGAAAAGCTCCTCGTCAAACGCGTAGGCGCACCCATCGCCGTCACCTGCTACGAAGACCTCTCCGGCCCGCGCCCCGCCTACCTCTCCATGCCGCCGGTCGCCAAACGCGAACGCGGCAGCGGCCGCCCCACCAAGAAGGAACGCCGCGCCCTCGACGAACTGCGCGGCAGAGGCGCCTAACCGCCTAAAGCGCATCTCACGGAGTGCACCCCACCCCGCGCTCCAGCACCCGCCGCGGCGGTGGGGAGTAGCCTAGAAGGATGAGCACACAGAAGCACCCTATTGCTGAACCCGACGGCACCGCGCCCGGCGCGAGTCCCAGCGCCAACACCGCCGAGCCTTCGCTGAACCGGCGCATCCTCGCCCTCGCCGTACCCGCCTTCGGCGCGCTCATCGCCGAACCCATCTTCGTGCTCACCGACTCCGCCCTCATCGGCCAGCTCGGCAAGGCAGAACTCGCCGGCATGAGCATCGCCGCCACGCTCGTCACCACGGTCGTGGGCCTCATGAACTTCCTCGCCTACTCCGTTACGCCCGCCGTGGCGCGCGCCTTCGGCGAGAAGAACCTGCGCCGCGCCTGGCAGATCGGCGTGGACGGCGTGTGGGTTGCCTTCGGCCTCGGCATGCTCCTCATGATCGCCGGATACGCCTTTGCAGACCCGTTGCTGCGCGGCCTCGGCGCGACCGACGAAACCATGAGCTACGCCCTCGACTACCTGCACCACTCGCTGTGGGGTATTCCGCCGATGATGATTATCCTCGCGCAGGTCGGTACGCTCCGCGGGCTGCAAGACACCGTCACCCCGCTCAAAGTCGCCACGGTCGGCACGCTCGTGAACATTGCGCTGAACTGGCTGCTCATCTACCCGGTCGGCTGGGGCGTCGCCGGTTCGGCGACCGGCACCTCCCTTACCCAGTGGGGCATGGCTGCCGCGCTCGGCGTGGTCATGATGCGCGGCACCCGCGAACACGCCGTCCCCTGGGCACCCGACGTCGCTGGCATGCGTTCGGTGCTCTCGCTCGGCTCCTGGCTCATGCTGCGCACCCTGTCCATGCGCATTGCTTCCCTGCTGACCGTGTTCGTCGTGGCACGATTCGGCACCGAACACACCGCCGCCTACCAGCTCGGCATGGGTGTATTTAACCTCTTCCTCTACGCCCTGGACTCCCTCGCCATCGCCGCCCAGGCGCTACTCGGCAAGGAACTCGGCGAACGCGACCTGAACGTAGAATCTGAACGCGTGAAGGTGCGCCAACTGAAAAACCGGCTACTGCGCATGAGCCTCATCTACGGCGTAATCACCGGCCTGATCTGCCCGCTCATCGGCTTCTTCGGCTCCTGGCTATTCACTCAGGACGCGCAGGTGGCGTTCCTCTTCACCATCGCCACCGTCATCATTGCCCTCGGCCAGCCCATCGCCGCGTACGTGTTCACCCTGGACGGCATCCTCATGGGCGCGCAGGACGTGAAATACCTGGCAATCGGCTGCTTCATCATGCTCGTCATGTACGTGCCCGTCATGCTCGGCCTGCACTGGGCGGTCGGCTCCGGCACCATGGATGCGCTCGCCGGGTATTGCGGCTTGTGGGCGGCGTATATTCTGTACTTCCAAGGAATCCGCGCGGTCATTTTCGGTCGCCGCGCCCGCTCGGATGTGTGGATGAAGGCAGGTGCCTAAACCCTTCGAGCCTGGTTGCTTCGCGCATACGTGCTCTGGGCGTAATGGCTCATATTTAGGTTGCCCGCACCCTCCGCGGGTGTAGCATGACAGGGTAATGAAACCCTCATGCAAAGGATGAAACCGTGACCGTAACCCGCGAAGAAGCCCTCGAAATTTTCGCCCGCCGCCGCGCAACCCGCGCCTACGACCCCGACCGCCGCATCAGCGACGAAGACTTCGCCGCAATCCTCGAATTTGCGCGCCTGTCGCCCAGCTCCGTCGGCACCGAGCCGTGGAAGTTCCTGGTCATCCAGGACCCCGAACTGCGCGAAAAGCTCAAGCCGATCGCCTGGGGCATGGCGGGCGCCCTCGACGACGCAAGCCACCTGGTTGTTCTGCTGGCGAAGAAGGGCCTGCGCTACGACACCCCGTGGATGCGCCGCACCCTCGAAAGCCGCAATCTCACCGAGGAGCAGATGGAGGCCGCACTCGAACGCTACGGTAACTTCCAGAAGAACGACATGAAGGTCCTGGAAAGCGACCGCGCGCTCTTCGACTGGGCATCCAAGCAGACCTACATCGCCCTGGGTAACATGATGACCGGCGCCGCAATGCTCGGCATCGACTCCTGCCCCATTGAGGGTATGAACTACGACGCAGTGAACGAGCTGCTCACTTCTGCCGGCCTGTTCGACCCGGAGGAGTACGGCGTGTCCGTTGCTGTGACCTTCGGTTACCGTGCCCGCGAGATTGCGCCGAAGAGCCGCCGACCCATCGAGGACCTGGTCACCTGGGTGTAAGGTTCTGCCGGGTGCTCGGCTAGGTTATCTTGCCGGGTTTTTAGGCGCGGGGTGTTGAGCTCGGTGTTCAAGCCGCCGCCCGTGAAAACTGAATATAAAGAAATGCACCGCCTTTACACGGGCGGTGCATTTCTTTATATCTTTTACCGCGCGAAAAGCGCAGTGAAATATGCTTTTGAATTTTTCGTTTGAAATCGCACAGTGCAATTCATTCTGTATAACGGCAGGGCGTTACTTCCTAAACGCCGTCAGACGCATAGAATTCAGCACCACAAACACCGAACTAAACGCCATTGCCGCAGCCGCAATCATCGGGTTCAGCAGGCCCGCCACGGCAACCGGAATAGCCGCCGAATTGTAGGCGAACGCCCAGAACAGGTTCGACTTAATGGTGCGCAGCGTAGCGCGGGAGAGACGCAGTGCCGTCACCACCGAAGCAACATCCGAACGGGTCAGCACAATATCGGCTGCCTCCGCGGCAACGTCCGTGCCCGAACCCATCGCAATGCCCAGCTCAGCAAGAGCCAGCGCCGGGGCGTCATTCACGCCATCGCCGACCATCGCCACGCGGTGACCGGCAGCCTGCAACTTCTCAATCACCTGCGACTTACCTTCCGGGGTCACGCCGGCGTACACGTTCTCAGCCGAAATACCGACCTGCGAGGCGATCGCCTGCGCAACCTGCGGGGCGTCACCGGTGAGCAGGATCGGCTCCATGCCGAGCTCACGTAGCTGCGCCATGGTCTCTGCCGCCTCCGGCTTGGGGGTGTCGGCAACCGAAATCATGCCGACCGGCTGCAGGGCAGGAGCATCTTCGGCGGCCTCATCGTTCGGGGCCTCGCCGCGGGCGACAACCACCGTCGTCAGACCCGCCCGGCGAGCCTGATCCAGCAGAGCCAACTGAGCCTCGCTCAGCTGCGCACCCGCCGCCTGCAGGTACTCGGGAGTACCCACAACAACCAGCTGGGAGGTGCCATACTCGGCGCCACTCTCAGCGCCGTCACCCGCGCCGCTCAGCACGCCGCGCACGCCTCCGGGAACACCCTCAAAGCCGCTCACACTCGGTGCCGAAGCACCCTCAGCCAGCACGCCCTGCTCACGGGCAAAACCGGCAATCGCGCGGGCAATCGGGTGCTCACTCAGCGCCTCCACGGCGGCGGCATCACGCAGAACAGACAGGGAACGTTCATTCTTGGAACCGGAAGAATCCGGCGAAATACCGGACAAGTCACCCGCCGACTCATAGTCGTCAAACGTGCCGTAGAACGCCACAGACATCTCACCAGTCGTCACCGTACCGGTCTTATCCAGCACCACGCGATCAACCGTGCTCGTCGCCTCCAACACCTGCGCATTACGAATCAAAATGCCCAACTGCCAGCCGCGACCCGTACCCGCCAGCAGCGCCGTCGGAGTAGCCAAGCCCAAAGCGCACGGGCACGCCACCACCAGTACCGTCACCGCCGCATTAAACGCCGCCGCACCGTCACCAGAAATCAGCCACCAACCGACCAGGGTCAGTGCCGAAATCACCAAAACCACCGGCACAAACACCGCAGAAACACGATCCGCCAAGCGAGCAATCGGAGCCTTCGTCTCCTGCGCGCTCGCCACCAGCTCACCCATCTTCGCCAGGGTTGTCTCAGCGCCCACACGGGTCGCACGCACCGTCAACGAACCAGACGTATTCACCGTCGCACCCGTGACCGTATCGCCCGGATGCACCTCAACCGGCACAGATTCACCCGTCAGCAGGGACGCATCCACCGCGGAGGTACCCTCAACCACCACACCATCCGTGGCAATCTTCTCACCCGGGCGCACCAGGAACAGGTCATCCGGCATGAGGTCCTCCACCGGAACCTGCACCTGCTTCGTCACGCCCTGCTTATCGGTGCGCAGCAGAGTCGCCTCCTTCGCGCCCATGCTCAGCAGGGTGCGCAGCGCCTCCGAAGAACGATCGCGAGTACGGTGCTCAATCGCGCGGCCAATCAGCAGAAACAGCGTCACCATGGATGCCGAATCAAAATACAGCGGCGCATGGTTGCCGGTAAACATCGACCAGAAACTACCGCCCGCATGATGCACATGCGCCGTCAACGCCGGGTTCATGAGCAGCTGCGCCAGCGAATAGAAATACGCCAACACCACGCCGAGAGACACCAGCGTATCCATCGTGGACGAGCCATGACGCGCATTAATAAGCGCCGCCCGGTGGAACGGCGCAGCACACCAAAACGCAACCGGCGCCGTCAGAACCGCCACAACCCAACCCCAATTCGGGAACTGGAACGACGGGAACATCGAAATCAAGAAAATCGGCACACCCAAAATCGCCGCATAAATAATGCGGTCGGTGAAGCCGCCGGTCATGCTCGGGGTGCTGTGCTGGTGGCCGCCGCCGGATGCGCTCGCGCTCGTTCCAGCGCCCGCGCGCGGCCCGTTTTTGAGGTGCGCCGTGTAGCCGGCATTGTTGATGGTCTCAACAATCTGCTCGTCGCTCACACCCTCGGGTACGATGACGCGCGCCGACTCCAGCGGCAGGTTCACCGCCGGGTCAACGCCGGGGATTTTACGGAGCTTACGCTCCACGCGACCCACACAGGATGCACAGGTCATACCCTGGATATCCACGTGGATGATTCGGGTTGACTCCGTTGATTTTACGGTCGTTCCGGCGGAATTAAAAAGAGAGCGCTCACTCTGTGATGAGGGCTCACGGGTGGTTAGTGAAGGCTGTGTAGAAGACACAATACTTCCTCAAAAATAAAAACGGGAGGGTAGAAAAAAGCACGCACCAAGCCGGGGGAGGGGCCCCGAAGGACCCCGCCCGGGCGGTGTATGGTGCAGTGTTTAGGGTGCAGCGTCGAGAGCGCGCGGGGGTGAAAACTGCGGGTAAAACCGCGAGGCTGTAAACGCGGCGGCGGGAGTAATGCTGCGGCGGCTCAGTGGTCGCCGGGTAGCCCATCCGGCCTGCTCGTATGCGGGCGAATACCGGTCACCTTCGCGCCACGATCAGACACACCGTAGGCACGTTTCACGGCAGCCCGCGGGAACGGCGAAGCGTTCGCCTTCTCACGCGCCTTCACGCCCTGCTCGTGCTCGGCGGAACGCTTATTCGCGCTCGTGCCGCCACGTCGTGCGGCACCGGGCGCATCCTCACGCGCCGTATATTCGGGGCTCTGCTTGACCCAGGAATCGACCAGGGCGGGGTCCAGGCTCATCTGCCGGGCGACGCGGGCAATCGCGTCGCGCAGGTGCATGTTATCGACGCCGACGAGGGTGCGAACCGCGCCGACGACCATTGCGATGTAGTTAGCCGGGTATGCCATGGTGACTCCTGGGTGTGGGTTGCTATGTCTAGCGTACCGGTTTGAGTTGTCCCGGGGCTGTTGTGTGGCGGTCGATTAGACGGCGGGGGTGAAGCCAGCCTCCACGATAGCGTCTGCAACAGCCTGGGTGTTGAGGGTGCCCTCGTGCTCAATGGTGACGGTGGAGACGCCGTCCTTGACGACGTCCACGGTCACGCCGGTCACGCCGGGAACTTCGCTGACCTCTTCGCTGACGCTCATAGCGCAGTGGTTGCAGGTCAGGCCGGTTGCCTTAACGGTGGTGGTGCTCATGATGAGTTTCCTTTCGGTTGTGGGGTTGAAAATCGGGGGCCGCCGGATGTTTAGTGCGGGGCGTTTAGCTGCGCATGAGGCGGGAGATGGCGGCGGTTGCCTCTTTGACCTTGGCCTCTGCGATGGTCGGGTCGCCGGTGCGTTCGGATTCGACGGCGGCGCCGGTCACGCAATGGCCGATATGCTCTTCGAGCAGGTTCAGGGAGACAGCGTGGAGCGCCTTGGAGACCGCGGCAACCTGGGTGAGGATGTCGATGCAGTACTTATCTTCGTCGACCATGCGGGCGATGCCGCGAACCTGCCCTTCGATGCGGCGCAGGCGCTTGAGGTGCGCCTCTTTGTTGGAAGCGTAACCGTGCTGGGTTTCGGGCGCCTCGCCGCCGCAGCATGCGCCGGTGTGCGCCTCGGTGGGCTCCTCAGTGGGGGCGCCGGATGCGGTGCTGACCTGGTCGGATGTGCTGTGGCAGCACTGGTTGCTAGTGGTTTCCATGGCTTAAGTGTATACCCTAGGGGGGTATCCCGCAAGGGGGTGTTACGGGTTATTACGCGGTGTGGGTTTTCATACCGAGGCTTTTTACGCCGAGAAGCCACATGTCTTTCGAAAAGCCACCATTATTGTGGCTTCTCGAAACACATGTGGCTTTTCGATATGAAGGAGCTGTACCTCCCCGCAGAATTTGTGCCATGGTTTAGCGTCTTCTGCCATGGCTTTTAACTACGACCAAAGACACTAACCTATGGCACAAATCCGTAGCTCATCACCGAATCTGCGTCTGAGCCAGGTAGGCGGGCGGGACCCGGTGATGGTTTAGTGTTTTCGGTAATGAGTTAGTGACTTTGGGCTGGGGTTTTAACCATTACCAAAGACGCTAAGTCATGACTGAAATCGCTACATCATGACCGAATATTCACCCGCGTGGAGGCATCGCTTCTGCAGAAATTTCGGCATACCAAAACAGGCGGCCCCGGATGCACACGCATCCAGGGCCGCCTGCTGCGGTTATTTATATGTCGGGTCAGAACTGGTTTACATATCGGGCCAGTCGCGGTGTAGCGAATACTCCGTGTCCCCATCACCGTTATCATTCAGGTGCCAACGCTGACCGGTACGAATATCGGCCTTACGCAGGCGCGGGTTCGGATTATTCTTCTTACCCATCGTCGGATCGTTCTTACAACCCCACCTGGTGTCGTCGTAGCTGCAGTCACCGGCTACGCGGCCGACATCAACCCACCACACACGCACCAGCAAGGGATCACTGGTCGCCTGCGGGGTCACCATCATCATCTGCCACGGGCCACCATCCACGCGGAAACGAGCCGTGTAGTGCACGGTCGCGTACGCGTGGAAGTTACCGGACCGCTGGTAGGCGTAGCTGGTATCCGTTTGACGCGGGCGCTCACGAGGGTAGGTGGTAACCGGTTTGCCCGCGGTGTAGTTGGTGGCAGTATCACCATTGCCGTACTCGATGACATAGGAGGAGGGCATGAGCTCAATTTCGACGTGTCCGGCGAGCATGTCTGCTTCGAGGCGGTAGGGGCCTCCGTCATCGACGTAGAAGTTGATCTGGTCGCCCTTGTAGACGTTGGGGTCGCCTTCTGCTCGGCCAGTGCCTGCGGGGTTGTTGTAGGACTGGTGCAGGGTCGGCTTACCGGGCTCTAGGGATTCTGCTGCGTGGAAGATTTCCTCCATGACTTCTTCGTAGGTCGGGCCGGTAGGACCTGGGCTGTCGGCACTGGTGAGGGTGCGGGTGTTGCTCGGGATACAAGTAGCAGAGGAAGGGCTTCGAGGACTTCCACGATCTACAGGAATGCCAGATTCAAGTGACATGTTTGTGAACTTGAATGTTCCTGTTCTTCCATCTTTGGTTGTGCATGACATAATATTGTGATTTTCGTTGGCGTAGGTAACTTTTACGCCGTTTCCCTGGCTCACAGTCGAGTAAGTGTATTGAAAATCATTATATGAGGAATTTGAAGTACTTTTATTTCCTTAATTTGTTTTTTGTTTGGTTTTTGATTTGCTGACAGTTACCTGACATACTTTAGCGGTGTTGGAGCCTTTTGCGGAACAATCATTTGTAATAGATGTTGCAGGAGGGGTAATAATGGATATTGCAAGGAGTGATAATAATGCAATACTGGTATTTGATTTAAATTTCATTTCTAATCATCTACCTGTTCAAAATCGATAATCTTCCAGCCCTCAGAGGTGTACTTAAACGAGAACTTCCACGTATCGTCATCCTTTGTGTCATTCTCGTAAGACTTCCAATCGCCGTTAGGTTCAACGTACATAACGTAGCCCCACTCCCGGTACGCCTTCCAGAAGTAAGCCTCCCCCTCACTCCAAGGGTTCCCGTCAGCAACATAGTGATCAAGCCCCGCGATAACCCAGCCGCCTCGCTTGTAGAGGGCTTCAAGACCTTCGTAGGAATCTAGTAGTTCAGTGAAGCTACTGTCAATGAATTTGCGTGCTTGGCTGTAGTCTCCGGTCTGGGTGCCGTAGTTGTTCCATTCAATCCACGCGTTGAGTGTTTTGCGTAGACCTTCATTGGACTTTTCTCGGTATCCGTCCTCAGGTGGTGCAGGTTTCGGAACGTTCTGCGCCGGACCGTTAGGGTCAGCTCCGCGGTACTCACCGTCGGGTGCCTTTGAGCCGCCCGAGTAACCTCGGACAGCAGACGGGGTCGCGCTCGCCGAGGGAGATCCAGAAGTCGTAGCAGAAGTAGTCGCCGATTCGCTCGGCGCGGCGGAGGCTGCCGCCTCGTTATTTGCCTGCTGACCACACGCCGCAAGCAGGGCACCAAGGCCCACAAGTGCGCCGCTGCCCAACAGGGTACGGCGATTAAAAATGGTCGAATCCATAGAAGATACGCTCCTATTGTCGGTGATGGTGTGTTATTCAGTTACTAGTCGGACCGTTATTCACAGGTCAAACTGACTGCCGGAAGAAAAACAGCCCCGTAGCGCGCCCATCAAGCGCATCAATGCGCTATTGAGTACTACAGTTACCACCCTACCGCATGTTTGCCGTCGTTTGCATTCTTTTGAGGATGGTGACGGTGGTTGGTCATTATTCGGGCTTCTCAATGTTTTATGCATCAAATATCTTTGCGCCCGCGGAGGCGCCGTCTCAGCAGAATTTGTGCCATGGTTTAGCGTCTTCAACCATGGTTTTTAACTACGACCAAAGACACTAACCTATGGCACAAATCCGTAACCCTTGACCGAAACCCCACACCGCACCGAGCATCCCAAACAAAACAGAGCAGCCCCGGACGCACACGCATCCGGGGCCGCCTGCTGCGGTTATTCAGCGCCTACGATGCAATCTTTGCGATCTGGAACATGGACGCCGGCATCGGGCGGTCCAACGACCAGCGAATATGCATCGGCTTGGAGCCCTCGTGAGAAATGTATTTCACGGTGCCCAGGCACATGTAGGGTTCGGGGCCGAGCCTATTCTCCCTATGTTGGCGGGCGAAGAGCACGATGCGTCGGCCTCGCTCCTCGTGGTGTTGGAAGAGCTGACCCGTCGGGCTTTCGGGGGATGTTGCGCTCTGCGAGTCCCACGCGAACTCGTCAGTGCTGATGGCGTAGTCCTTGTACATGGTGGCCGGGGAGAAGTGCTTCTCAGACTTCTCCAACGTTACCAGTAGCGCGGTGGTGTTTGTCGGATCGAAGGGCACAACACCGTTGACCACGCCGCCGGGTACCTTGAAGTTCTCCTCCTGGCCGCCCAGTCCGGCGAACAGCTCCTCGCGGGAGTAGAGGGCGTGAGTGCGCAGAGGGATGCGAAAAAGATGTTTGATTTACAAGAAGAGCATGTGAGAAGATTTTGTATGTTCGTACTCAACGCAAAGGAGCTAGGTATGTCTGGCAAATCTCCCTCTCATGGCAAGGCATTTGAAAATGCCTTCATGCAGGTCATGATGAATAAAATAATTGCGGCTGGTGGTCACGCTGAACTCGTAGAAAATAATGCAACTCATACAGCAAAAAAGTTCTACGATGAGCATGATCCCTCTATTCAAGAAGATTATAAAAACAGGGCACAAATCGGTGTGGATTTGATTTTGAGTCGTGAGGCGCACATTCTTGAATATGGTGCGAAAAATCATTTGTATCTTCAAAGTGATGATAAAGCTCGAGATTCTGCAGATGTGCGGGATCTTATTATTGAATCTTCTGGGAAATCTGGAGATAAAGTCGTGGGGGTATCGCTGAAAATAAACAATGACGCCACGCGGCATCCGCGGCTTTCATCAGCGCTAGACTTCGGATATAAATGGTATGGAGTCCCGGTTTCTGTTGAGTATAAAAAGGAAACTGGTCCTATTTTTGATTTATTGAAAAAGAACAAGGGCGTTAAATGGGATGAGTCTTCAATTGATAAAGAAAACTCTATCTATATCCCCTTGTTAAAGGCTTTCCGAAGTGAGATTATGCGCGCATATGACAGGTATGGTGAGGAAATTATATCTAAGCTACTAAAGCATGTTATTGGTGCCGAGGATTTCTATAAATTTATTTCAATGAAGAATAAATATATTATGGAGCGTTATGTACTAGATAGTGAAGTGCCTGACAGTGTTAAAATGCCAACTAAATTAATTGATTTCAATTTCAAAAAAAATAAATCGGGGAAAGTGTCTGAAAATACCCTTATTATGGTTCTTGATAATGATTGGGTATTGAGTTTTAGAATTCATAATGCATCTTCAAAGGTTGAAGCAAGCATGAAGTTTGATGTGCGCATTATTGGAAAGCCAGCAGGAATCACCATTGAAGGAAGGCAGTAATCTAAGACTGGCCTTTTTCTAATAAGTGCGCTATACTAGCCTCAGGCCATACAAATGTTTGGCCTGAGGCTAGAGATTTAGGGAGTTCAAGGTTATGCCAAGAAGCATGTCGCCTCAGTTCCGTTCGTCTTTGACGTATGCACCTCATGAGGTGCAAGAGGTCCTTGAGATGAAGATTAAAGAGGAAGAAGCGGAAGTCGAGAAGCACTCCACACCTGTAACGCGTAAGCTTGAGGAAGATATGCTTGCCAGAATTTCAGGACGCGCAAATACAGTGAAAGTTGCTTCATTGTTCAGTGGCGCTGGGGGGTTGGACCTTGGTGTTAAATTGGCAGCCGTTGCTTGCAAGTATGGTTCCGATCAAGCATACGAACTACTTAAGGATAAGAAAAAGTTCGAAGAAGCTGCAGATAATATTGATTTTATTTATTCAAATGACCTATTTATCGCCGCTAATGAAAGTTATGTCGAGAACTTTGGGAAATCTGTAGTTAAGGACTCTCGTGACATTCGTAAAGTAGTTCATTTTCCTGAAAGTGACTTGATGCTCGGCGGCTTCCCTTGCCCTGGGTTCAGCGTTGCGGGTCCGAGGCTCCTGGATGACCCGCGAAATTTCTTATACATCCACTATATTCGAGCCTTGATCCATTCAAAGCCTGCATTCTTTATTGCTGAGAATGTTAAGGGATTGATGACCATGGCAAATGGACAGGTCCTTAAACAGATTACTGAGGATTTTTCGGCAGCAGGATATCAGGTTGTAGCTCATCTTGTGAACGCTCGAGACTACGGTGTTCCCCAAATTAGAGAGCGAGTATTTATCATCGGTACTCGAAATGATATTGTGGAAAAATATGGCTATAAATACGAGCTCCCTGAACCTACGCATGGTCCAGGTAGGAAGTTCCCTTATGTGACTCTACGTGAAGCTATCGGTGACTTACCCGTAGATGCTGAAGATGTCTTTGATAGTAGCTACAGCTCTATGTATATGTCTCGAAATCGAAAGAAGAATTGGGAAGAGCAATCATTTACGATTCAGGCTTCTGGTCGTCAGGCTCCCCAGTATCCAGGTGGTGAACCAATGAAAAAACTGGGTAAAGATGAGTGGAAATTCCAAGGTGACATAAACCGTCGCATGTCCGTTCGAGAATGTGCTCGGGTTCAAACATTTCCTGATTGGTATTATTTCTCGAAGGGTAATAAGAATACTGCAATAAATAACCAGCTAAATGAACAGTATAAGCAGATTGGTAATGCAGTTCCTGTTTTTCTAGCAGAAAAGATATCACGACCGATTCTGCAGTTTATGTATGACAATGAGTTGCACAGCTAAATAAACTGTATGAAGGAGGTGCAGTAGCCCAAAAGCTACTGCACCTCCTTTTACATGCCCAACTAAGCCAGAGCAGACCTAGACTAGCGCCTCTTCAAGCCAGTTCAAGCTCGAGCGGTGCTCATCCAACAGTTCAAGAGCTCGGTTAGGCAACTCAACCTTCAGACGGGCACCCGCCAACGACTGATACTGCGTATTCCCCAAGCCGGGATGCAGAAGAAGAGTCCGCGAAGAACTCACACCCACCAGCTCACTATCAAAAAGCTTATGCAGATCCTTGCGCAGAAGCAGACCCTCATCCACACGGTGCTCGCCCTCGCGCGCATAGCTGTACAGGTGCGCCGCATCCAGCGCCGCCGTGTGGCAAGCACCCGTAAACGCACACATATTTCCGAAGCGGTTCAACAGCTCCTGGCGGAACTGCGGCTGACCTTTACGAGCCCTGACCGTGCGCATCGTAAAACCGCCACGAGGATTCACAGGCACCCCGTGGGCATCCCCCAGAGGAAGCAGATGAATACCCGAAGTGTTCAGGCTTTCAAGCCACTCAAGGACTTTCACCGTATCGAGGGCAACAATGCTGTTCTGGCGGTTGTATTTGCCCGGCTCACAAAGCCCTTTAAAAGAATCTTTGTCCAAAGCGCCAATCAGCTCAGTCCAGGTATCGCCGTAGTAGGCGACGAACCGCTGAACCCTCTTTACTTCTTGGGGTGGATTCTTATGTAGCCGTTGAAGGGGTTTCAGACCATCGGGACGCAGGCAGCGTCCGTCGCATCGCCACATTCCGTCAGATCTGAGTGTCATACGGCTGTTACCGCATCGGGGGCAGACAGTCAGGATTTTATTCTCATCCGTGACCTCAATCTTGCGAACAACTGCGCTCCCAAGAAGAATCGAATTATCTCGAATCAGTACGAAATCTCCTTCTCGGATGTCTTGTCCGTTAGGCACCCTCGAATCGTAAACGTAGCGGAACTCCAGGGCGTCATCGTAGACTTTGCCGCTGGCGGCGCTGCGGTTCTCTTCGTCGGGAACGGATCGCAGCAGCCAAGCCTGCGGGAGCCGCATGTCAGCTGCGGCGTGCTTGCTCGGGAGGCTGAGGGTCGTCACCACGGACGGGAGAACGAGGTCCGGCAGCGAGGGCGTTGAGTTGTTGTCCATAGCAGCAGCCTAGCAGCCCGGGCGGTTTGCCGCTGCCTGGGTGGTCACCGGCTCACGGGGTAGGGGTGGTGGGCGGCGGGATCCTGTAATTACAAAAATCCTGCCCCGCATCTTCCTCGAGAAGCCACATGTGTTTCGAGAAGCCACGTAACATGTTGCTTTTCGAAACACATGTGGCTTCTCGGCGCAATAAAAACAGCACCCCGCATGCACAACTTTCACCAGTCACAATGCTATTGATTCGCATCACACGCCGGTATTTTTAGGTATCCTTGGGGTAACACTCAGACAGAAGCCCGCCCTCCACCTCGAAAGGGGCCGCATGAAAACCTTCTGGACCAACCTACCCCTCACCATCCGTGCGGCAGTCATCTTCTGCTACGCCTACGCCGGGGTGCGCATCCTCAACCTCTTCACTGAGGCAGGCACCGCACCGCTGACCCCGCGCACGCTCCTCGATGGTGCCCTCACCGCCGCGCTCGTCGTCGGCGCTCTCGCCCTGTATCTGGGTAACGCCCTGGGTGCCGCTCTACGCGCCCGGCGAGAAGGCTACGAACCCCGCCCGGTCGGCATCATCGTCGCCTACGCCCTCTTCGTGGCGGCGTGTGCCTACCTTGTCTGCCGCCTCATCGCTTACACCGTGGAGGCGGGGCTCACCTGGCTCTTCCCGCCCGCCCTCGGCCCGGTTGTGACTGCTGTGGGTATGGCTGTTCTTGGCGTGATCAACTATGTGCGCCTCCGCCGCACCCGCAAGGACTAACCGGGGAATGGCACTACAAGAAACCCTGTAATTACAAAAATCCTGCCCCGCATTTTCCTCGAAAAGCCACATGTGTTTCGAGAAGCCACCAAACATGTTGCTTTTCGAAACACATGTGGCTTCTCGGCGCAGTAAAAGTTAAAAGTCCATACAATAAACCGCCCCGTCCACCGCACCCACACGGGGGTGCAGCGGCCGGGGCGGCCTCATTCAGCGGTCAAAAACCGGCTTACAGGCTCTGTGCCTGAATTGCGGTGATCGCAACGGTGTTGATGATGTCCTCAACGGTGGTGCCGCGGGACAGGTCGTTCACGGGCTTACGCAGACCCTGCAGAACCGGGCCCACAGCGGCAGCACCCGAAGACTGCTGAACAGCCTTGTAGGTGTTGTTACCGGTGTTCAGGTCGGGGAAGATGAACACGGTAGCCTGACCAGCGACCTCGCTGCCGGGCAGCTTGGTCGACGCAATGGACATGTTCGATGCGGCGTCGTACTGAATCGGGCCCTCGACCGCGAAGTCGGGGTTCGATGCGCGCACGAGCTCGGTTGCCTCACGCACAACGTCCACGTCTGCGCCAGCGCCGGAGGTGCCGGTCGAGTAGGACAGCATAGCAACCTTGGGGGTGACGCCGAATTGGCGTGCAGTCTCTGCGGATGCCTTCGCGATGTCGGCGAGCTGCTCTGCGTTGGGGTTCGGGTTCACTGCGCAGTCGCCGTAGACCAGAACGCGGTCTTCCATCAGCATCAGGAAGACGGAGGAGACGATCTTGGTGCCGGGGCGGGTCTTGATGAACTCGAGCGAGGGACGGATGGTGTTCGCGGTGGTGTTCACTGCACCGGAAACCATGCCGTCGGCGATGCCCTTGTACACGAGCATGGTGCCGAAGTACGAGGGGTCGGTCATGCGCTCGCGAGCGGCCTCGATGGTGACGCCCTTGTGTGCACGCAGCTCAGCGTAGGTTGCTGCGAAGTCCTCGGTGTACTCGTTGTTCTCGATGTCGATGATGCGGATCGAGCTGGGCAGTTCGATACCCTCAGCCTGGCAGATCTCTGCGATCTTGGCGGGGTTGCCGAGCAGGATCAGGTCGCAGAAGTCGCGGCGTGCAATGATTTCGGATGCACGCAGGATTCGCACGTCGTAACCCTCGGGCAGGACCACGGAGCGGCGGTTTGCGCGTGCGGTCTCGATGAGGTTGTGCAGGAAGCGCAGCGGGGTCATGGATGCAGGGCGCTCAATTTCGAGGCGTGCGAGCAGTTCGTCCTTGTTGACGTGCTCATCCCAGCCGCCCATTGCTGCTGCGAGCTTGCGCTGGTGGCCGCTTTCGAGGGTGCCGCGCACGCGGGAGACTGCGCGTGCAGACTTGAAGGTGTCCTTGGTGGTGGACAGCACGGGGAACGGTGCGTTGTCGATGAGGGAGCCGACTGCGGTGTTCTTGCCGGGCAGTGCGTCCAGGCCGCCGGTGAGCAGCACGCCGGAGGGCGCGGGGAAGGTCGGTGCCAGTGCGGATGCGAGGGTTGCTGCAACGATGTCTGCACGGTCGCCGGGGACGATGACGAAGTCGCCGTCGACGAACTGGTTGAGGAAGTTGGAGACGTTCATTGCTGCGACCTTGATGCCGTGGATGTCGCGGCCGAGGTCTTCTGCCTTGATGCCTTCGGTGTCGAGCTTGAGAGCTTCGGCAACTTCACCGACGGTGGGTGCGTTCAGTTCGGGGATTTCGGGCAGCACGTAGACGGGCAGGTTTGCGTCGCCGCGCTTGACGGAGTTCTCGATTTCGTCGCGCAGTTCGGGTTCTGCACGGCTGACGATGATTGCGAGCAGGTCTGCCTTGGAGGCGAGCAGTTCGGTGCGTGCCACGTCGACTGCGGTGACTGCTTCTTCGACGGTTGCTTCTTGTGCGCCGACGATTGCGACAACGGGCAGGCCGAGGTCACGTGCAATCTGGACGTTCAGGTCGAATTCGACTGAGAGTGCGTTGGCGGGCAGGTAGACGCCGTCGACGATTACGACGTCGCTGTTTGCTGCGACCTTTTCGTAGGCGGAGACTGCGCGTGCGGAGATTTCTTCTGTGTCGCCTTCTGCGATGAGTGCGAGGGCGTCGGTCATGGAGACTGCGCCGCCGACCTGCTCTTCGGTCAGGCCGAAGTGTTCACGGATGAGGCGTGCCATGGGGTCGTCGGCGATGGTTGCGCCGTCGAAGACGGGGCGGAAGAAGCCGACGCGGTCTGCGCGCTTGATGAGGGAGTCTGCTAGGCCCAGGGCGACGAGGGACTTGCCCGAGTTCTGGGACATAGCGGAGAGGTAAAGACCGGTGGTCATTGTTTTACTGTCCTTCTATGCGATGTTCGGCGCTGGGTCCCGCGGTTGCGCAGGGGTGTATATGCTCCTGTGCGCGGGTGCGTCGAGCTTATATGTCATCTTCTATCTTAAGGTGTTGTGGGGGTGGTGCCTAACAGGGTGTGCGGTGCGCTGCGTCATGTGGGCGGGTGCGCGGCTGTTGCGGGGTGGGGATGTTTTGTGTGTCGCCTCCTGGTGTGGTGTGCCGTTTAGGGGGTGAGCTTAGGGGTTGAGGATGCGCGCGTATCGGACGCTGCGTCCGGGGGCCCAGATGCCGCGTGCTTGGAAGTACACGCCTTCGTTGCGGTAGCCGAGGCGCTCGTAGAAGGAGACCGCTCGTTCGTTTTCTGCCATGACCCACAGGTAGGAGTTTTCGTCCGGGTAGATGACGGAGTCGTAGAGTGCCTGCCCGAGCCCGGTGCCGTGCGTGTAGTCGAGGGTGTACAGGTGCGTGAGTTTGCGGGTGCCTGCGGGCAGTTCGGAGAGGTCGTCGGCGCGTTCGAGTTCCCAGGAGGAGGGCTCGCACAGGGAGAGCGCCAGGCCGACCGGCTTCTCCCAGTCGATCTGGGTGCCCACGGCGCAGGAGAGTCCACCGTCGGGGGTCCAGCCGGGCACCTCGTAGGCGAAGAAGCCGCGCACGGTGGGGGAGGCGAGGTGGCGGTGGAAGTCTTCGAGGTATTCGTTGCGTTCGGCGCGGTGGCGGGCGGTGAAGCTTTCTCCGAGCGTGTCGAAGTAGATCGGGTCGTAGGTTTGTTCCATGCAGTCTAGCTGCAGGTTGACGTATTTTTCGGCGTCGGTCGGTTCAATCGGTGCGAGCGCGTAGCGGCCCTGACATACAAATCCCATGGGTTCTAGTCTACTCAGCTAGCCCCCGTGGAGGCGGTTTCCCGCGGGTGCGTACGCTAGGGGCGTGCAGGCGGTGGCTAAGGGGGCGGCTAGTGGAGCAGTGGCTAGGGGGCGGCGCTGTTGCTTTGGATTGCGTCGGTTAGGCTAGTGGGTATGGCGAAAAAGAGCAGGGCACCCAAGAACTCCCCCAAAAACCAGAAGAACCAAAAGAACCGCATCGACGATACCGAGAACACCCCCGTGCAGGGTGCCGCCGCTGGCGTGTACCCGATCTCTACGGGTGAGGCGGAGCTGGTCCCCGACGGCTACCACGCCGACGGCTGGCTGCTGCTCATTAATGGTGTGCAGTCTTCCCACGTGATTGTGGGTGAGCCCCGCCAGCTGGATTTTGAGTACATGCGCTGGATTGCCGCGGTCGTCTCCTCGCACGTGGAGGAGCACCTGGACGCTACGAAGCTGCGCATCACCCACCTGGGTGGCGGTGCGTGCTCCATGGCGCGCTATTTCGCTGACCTGTACCCGACCAGCCGCAACACGGTTGTTGAGCTGGATGCCAAGCTCGCCGAGTATGTGCGCGCCTGGTTCGACATCCCCAAGGCGCCGCGCGTGAAGATTCGTGTGGGTGAGGCGGGCGCCGTCACCGCGACCTTCGCGCCCGCATCCCGTGACGTGCTGATTCGTGACGTATTCGCCGGGGACACCACCCCCGAGGCGCTGACCACCGTCGAGTTCACCCGCACCGTTGCCGAGTCGCTGGCACCCGGCGGCCTGTACATCCTCAACTGCGGTGACGGGCCGGCGCTGACCGGTGCCCGTGCCGAGGCGTCCGCCCTGCTTGAGGTGTTCGAGTACGTGTGCATTGTGGCGGATTCGGCAATGTTGAAGGGCCGCCGCCGCGGCAACGTCATTATCGCCGGCTCCCACGCGCCCCTGCCGGAGGCTGGTTCCGTGCAGGCTGCCGCTATCGCCCGTGAGCTCATGGGTGGAGGCGTGCCCGCCCAGTACTGGGACACCGCGCGGGTTCGTCAGTTCGTGAGGTAGCGGTTTCAGCCGCTGTATAGGTTCTCGGTCATGACCTAAGTTTTTCGGTAATGACATAGGTCCTTCAGCCATGACTTAAATTTTTCGACCATAGGTTAGTGACTTTGGTGGGGGCTTTTAACTATCGCCAAAGACCGTAACCTATCACCGAATTCGGCGGCCCCTCCACGGCAGACGCTACTATAGTGGCATGCGATACACCTACCTTGGCCCCTCCGGCACCTTCACCGAATCCGCCCTGCTGAGCGTCCCCGGCACATCCGACGCCGAACGGATCCCCGCCACCAGCGTGCCCGACGCGCTCGCACGCCTGAACGCGGGCGAGGCGGACGCCGCCATGGTGCCCATCGAAAACTCTGTGGAGGGCGGCGTGAGCGCCACCCTGGACGCTATCGCAGCCAGCGAGGGTGTACGCATTATCCGCGAGGTGCTCGTACCGATCCGCTTCGTGCTGGTTGCCGCGAAGCCCATCAGTATCGAGGACGTTAAGACTATCTCCACCCACTCGCACGCCTGGGCGCAGGTGCGCGGCTGGGCGCAGGAGAACGTGCCCACCGCCGCCTACCTGCCCGGCTCCTCCACCGCCGCGGCGGCTGTCGGCCTGCTCGAAGAGGGCTGCACCTACGATGCGGCAATCTGCTCCCCGGCGCTGCTGAACTACCACCCGGAACTGCACGTACTACAGGACAATATTGGCGATAACAAGAACGCCGTGACCCGCTTCGTGCTGCTCTCCCGCACCGCCGACATCCCCGAACCGACCGGCTCCGATAAGACCACCTTGACCGTGCCGCTACCCACCAACCGCGCCGGCGCCCTGCTGGAGTTGCTCGAACAGTTCGCGGTACGCGGCGTGAACCTCTCCCGCATCGAATCGCGCCCCACCGGCGAAGGCATGGGCTCCTACTCGTTCAGCATCGACGCCGACGGCCACATCTACGAGGCACGCATGCGCGATGCCCTGCGCGGCCTGCACCGCGTCTCCCCGACGCTGAAATTCCTCGGCTCCTACCCGCGCGCCGACCACGAAAACACCGAAGTCGACAGTATTCACTCCGACGGCTCCTTCGATGCCGCACACGAATGGGTCGAGTCGCTCTTCCCCAACGGCCGTCCCGCACACCTGCAGCGCCACTAGCAACACCCTCGGCGGCACCACCAGCCGCCCGCCGCTAGACACCCCCGCACCTACCCGCGCCCCACCAGCGCAAACCCCGCCCACAACCCACCACAAGATTAGGTAGGATAAAACAGTGATTGATATTAACCTCCTCCGCGAAAACCCCGACGTCTTCCGCGCCTCCCAGCGAGCACGCGGCAAGGACGAAACCCACGTCGACCGCATCCTCGAAGCCGACACCGCACGCCGCGCACTCATCGGCGAATACGAGACCCTGCGCGCCGAACAGAACGCCTTCGGCAAGAAGGTTGCCAAGGCACCCAAGGAAGAAAAGCCCGCACTCGTCGCACAGGCCAAGGAACTGGCCGCCCGCGTCAACGAGGCGAAGGCAGCCTCCGAAGCAAAAACCGCCGAATACGAGGAACTGATCAGCAGCATCGAAAACCTCATCATCGACGGCGTACCCGTCGGCGGCGAAGACGACTACGTAGTCGTCAAGGAAGTCGGCACCCCCCGCGACTTCACCACCGAAGGCTTCGAACCGCGCGACCACCTCGAAATCGGCGAACTCGTCGACGGCATCGACATGGCACGCGGCGCAAAGGTCTCCGGCGCACGCTTCTACTTCCTCAAGGGCCAGGTAGCACGCCTCGAGCAGGCGCTCATGTGGATGGCGCTCGACCTCGCAACCGAGCACGGCTTCACCATGATGACCACCCCCACCCTGGTACGCCCCGAAATCATGAACGGCACCGGCTTCAACGTCAAGCACGACGACGAAATCTACCGCCTCGAACGCGACGACCTGTACCTCGTCGGCACCTCCGAGGTGGCGCTCGCCGGCTACCACACCGACGAAATTCTCGACTTCGAGAAGGGCGCGAAGAAGTACCTCGGCTGGTCCTCCTGCTACCGCCGCGAGGCTGGCTCCGCAGGTAAGGACACCCGCGGCATCATTCGCGTGCACCAGTTCAACAAGGCTGAAATGTTCGTCTACTGCCCCGTCGAGAAGGCAGAAGAGATTCACGCCCAGCTGCTCGCCCTCGAAGAGGAAATGCTGCAGCGCTGCGGCCTCGCATACCGCGTGATTGACACCGCCGCAGGCGACCTGGGCACCTCCGCAGCCCGCAAGTTCGACTGCGAGGCGTGGGTCCCCACCCAGGGCACCTACCGCGAGCTGACCTCCACCTCGAACTGCACCACCTACCAGGCGCGCCGCCTGAACATCCGCGAGCGCACCCCGGACACCGTGGACGAGGCAGGCAACGTGCGTAAGGGCCGCACCCGCTCCGTAGCGACCCTGAACGGTACCCTGGCAACCACCCGCTGGTTGGTAGCCATCCTGGAGACTCACCAGCAGGCTGATGGCTCTGTTGTGATCCCGGAGGCTCTCCGCCCGTACATGGGTGGCGCCGAGGTCATCCCGGCAGTAGCTGCTGAGTAATCTCACAACCAGCCGAAAAACCCGCTCACCGCGTAAACGGTGGGCGGGTTTTCGCGTATCCCGGTAATCTAAGAACTATGCCTCTCTACCGTAAACTCCTTGGTGTTTCTGCGGCGGCGGCGCTGACCGCCTCCGTCACTCGTGCCCGCCGTGAAGCACGCCGACGTGCTATCGAACTGGGTGCGCCCTTCGGCGTTCTGCCGACCCTGCCCACCGGTGAGGCGCAGCGCGTGGGCGTGGTGTACAACCCCAGCAAGCCCGGCGCTGCGGCGGCTATCGAGATTCTGGAACGTACCCTCGCGGCGAACGGCCACCCGCAGCCGCTGGTGCGCACCACCCGCGTGGACGAGCCCGGTTCTGAGGCTGCCCGCGAGCTGATCGCTGAGGGTGTTGACCTGCTCATTGCTGCCGGTGGTGACGGTACGGTGCGTGCTGTGGCGGCGGCGCTGGCGCATCATGAGGGGCATAAGCCGCGCCTGGGTATTCTGCCGATGGGTACCGGTAACCTGCTGGCGCGTAACCTGTACATTCCGGTCAGTGACGTGGCGGCGTGCGTGAATATTGCGCTCAACGGTGCAGGTCAGAGCGTTGATGCGATTGAGATGACGACGACGAGCGCCCCCGGCGAAGAAACCGAACACACGTTCTTTGTGATGAGTGGTGCAGGCTTTGACGCGCTCGTCATGAACGACACGAACGAGGACATTAAGGCAAAGTTCGGGTGGGTCGCGTACGTGCAATCCGGCATGAAGCATATGCTGGGCAGGTCGCATCCGGTGCGTATTAGCGTGGACGGTGGGGAGCCTCGTACTTTGCCGATGCGTTCGGTGCTGATCGCGAATTGTGGCCGCCTGCAGGGTGGTATTCGCCTGGCGGATATGACGGATGTGCATGACGGCAACCTTGAGGTGATTGTGGCGTCGCCGCGTGACCTGGTGGAGTGGGGCCTGCTGATGGCGAAGGTTACGCGCCGCACGATTCTGGGTTCGCCGCGTATTGAGCTGCCGGTGATTCGTCACCTGGTGGGGTCTGAGGTGGTGTTGGAGTTCCCGGATGGTGCGCAGCCGGTTGAGGTGGATGGTGACCCGGCACCGTCGGCGCACCGTATTAGCGCGCGCGTGCTGCCTGCCGCCGTGGAGGTGGCGGTCCACCCCGAGGTGCTTTAGCAGGCGTGGTGAAGGAGCTGGGGGGAGAGGCTGGCGCCACCCCCGAATCACCTATGTGTGACCTGGATTATGAAAAAAATCGCGGTTTTTTTCACTATTTCCTGAAAATCAGGGGGGATAGTGAAAAAATTGGCGATTTTTTACACTATTTTTCTTGCTGCCCACCTCGGTGTAGTCCTCGCCTCTAACGCCGTGACTCGGCAAAAATCCCACGTATCGGTTCTGTGGCTGTGGGAAAAATTTATTGTCAAAATATTCTTGGGTACTCCAAAATACCCCCTTATCTTGTCAGGGGTATCCCCTATGGTCGCTATAAGAGACTTCCAAACAGGTTATCTCTATAGCTCGTAGAAGAGGAGGAAAGGCAATGGCTGAGAAAACCAGCACCGACGATGGTGCCCTGTACCGTGCCTATAAATTCCGCCTCGACCCCAACCAGGCACAGACAATCGCGCTAGAGCAATGCGCAGGCGCATCACGCCGCACGTACAACCTCCTCACCACTTATAACCTTCAAATCCTCGAAAACAAACAGGAATATCGGAGAACCCGTGCCGCCGAAGGTGCAGATCACGAGACAATCAACGGCGAGCTTAAGAAACTACGTGAGAAAGACCCGGCCTACCAGTTCCTCTATAAGGCTCGTGACAAATATACGCCTGGTTATAGGTCGCTGTATCTGACTCCTGAAGTCAAACGGCACCGCGCTGCAAGCAAAGCCATTGCTGCCGGCGCCGACCCCGCTGTTGTCTGGCCCAAGACCGAAGAGTATTCCGAACCATGGCTACATAACATTAATAGCCGAGTGCTCGATTCGGGTCTGCTGAACGCTGGAAAAGCCTGGAAAAACTATGAAGAATCCCTTATGCACCTGCGTGCCGACGCCCGAATGGGTATCCCTCGTCGCAAGCGTAAAGGTGTCAGCCGTGACTCTTTTACTGTCGACCGCGACCCGCGTAATGACGAGGTCGGAGCCTACGGTACCCCTTACAAGCAGGGCGAGCCTGAATATGCGCGTCGTGCGGTGCTGATGAAGCGTCGCGGGGTTAAGGCTATTCCGACCATTGAGGACTACCGCCACGTGCGCCTTTCGCACCTGGGCGTCATTCGTACTCATAACACCACGAAACCGCTAGTGAAGGCTGTGCGTGCTGGCGCGAATGTCAAATCCTACACTGTCTCTCATGTCGCTGACCGATGGTATGTCTCCATCCTTGTTAAGCTGTCCCGTACCCCGGCGACCCCTACCCGTGCCCAGCGTGCCGCTGGCGCCGTCGGTGTAGACCTGGGCGTACGATACCTCGCCGCGCTCTCTGATGAGCAGGCACCGCAGCGCTTCGCGCGATTCCCCTCCCTGGAATTCACCGGTGACGGCACTCCCACCCTGGCTAACCCCCGCTGGGCACGTGCCGCTGAGAAGCGCCTGGTACGTCTGCAGCGTGCTCTCTCGCGTGCTCAGAAGGGCTCTAAGCGCCGTGCCCGCATTGTGCAGCAGATTGCACGGCACCACCACCTAGTAGCCTTGCGCCGTGAATCCGGTCTGCATCAGGTCTCTAAGCGCCTAAGCACCGGGTACACCCTCATCGGGCTTGAAGACTTGGCTGTAGCGGGTATGACCGCCTCAGCTGCCGGTACCATCGAGGCACCGGGTAAAAACGTGCGCCAGAAGGCTGGGCTCAACCGGTCTATTCTGGATGCCGCTTTTAGTACGCTGCGCCGTCAGCTGGAATACAAGGCCAGCTGGTACGGCTCACAGGTACAGATTATCGACCGCTTCTTTGCATCCTCTCAGACGTGTAGCGCCTGCGGAGCACGAGCGAAAACCAAGCTCGACCTTCGCGTGCGTGTCTTTGACTGCGCGGCCTGTGGTGTGCGGATTGATCGTGACGTGAATGCGGCACGTAATATTCGTGCGGAGGCTGTGCGGATGTATGAGGCGCAACTCGCCCCCGGCATGGGGGAGAGTCTAAACGGACGCGGAGTCGCAGGCTCTGATGCTGCCGGTTCGGTGGTGTTGGGGGATGTGGCGTTGGATGCGTCAAGACCAGCCGCTTCTGGCGGCGGGTCACCGTAGGCGAGTAATCGTCTACTCATCCCCTTTATATACGTGTGGAAACTGAATATTTTTTTGGTCTTTGGTTGGGTATCGTGCCTTGTGGCTGAGTGTGTTCCCCGTATGTGCGGGGATGAGCCCGGGTTAGTCATGGTCTAGGTCTTCCTGTGGGTGTGTTCCCCGTATGTGCGGGGATGAGCCCGGGTTGGCTGTCCTGGTCGATTGGTATAACCGGTGTTCCCCGTATGTGCGGGGATGAGCCGAAGAAGCCGGTCATTTCTTCTCACTCTTGACCGTGTTCCCCGTATGTGCGGGGATGAGCCGCGGCGGTAGTCTGCCGATGGGTTATACCCGTTGTGTTCCCCGTATGTGCGGGGATGAGCCGGTTCCCGTAGCCTTATCATTCCCTGCACCGTGGTGTTCCCCGTATGTGCGGGGATGAGCCCCGCATCTTGCGCGAGGGTCGAAGCCTTGGGCAGTGTTCCCCGTATGTGCGGGGATGAGCCCGGCGGTGCGCTGGGCGGCGCCTTACGGATGAGGTGTTCCCCGTATGTGCGGGGATGAGCCGCAGACTTTCACTCTCTCAATCGTCAAGGTCAGGTGTTCCCCGTATGTGCGGGGATGAGCCGTGGATGAGCGAGGCCCGCAAGATGTCAAAGGTGTGTTCCCCGTATGTGCGGGGATGAGCCGCTGGCTATCTGTCGAGGTGGATTCTCGCTCGAGTGTTCCCCGTATGTGCGGGGATGAGCCGGGAGCCGACCTGCGTTTGCAAGTTAGCCCACGGTGTTCCCCGTATGTGCGGGGATGAGCCGTACTCGACCCGCGTTGTTCCTACTGATGGCGTGTGTTCCCCGTATGTGCGGGGATGAGCCCGGATGAACCACCCTCCAGCGGTGGACATCAAGGTTTTCCCTGTATGCGCGGGGATGGGCCCACTCTCAAGCAGAGCCAGGTCAGCAGACCGCAGTTTTCCCCGTATGTGCGGGGATGAGTCCCCCCGCCTGCTGCCCCTGGTAAAAACCCCCGCCAAAAACACAGTCGGGGCCGTCTCGCACGCAGGCTCGAAAAGTGCGAGAATGGAGCAGAAAAGAAAACTACGAAAGAAGATACTTTCATGCTTATTCTCGTTGTGAACGCAGGTTCTTCCTCCCTGAAGTACCAGGTGCGTGACACCTCCCTGCCCGAGGCAGAGCAGATGCTGACCTCCGGCCTCGTCGAAAACATCGGCACCGACGTGCCCAACCACGAGGTCGCATTCGACATCATGTCCGAGAAGCTTGAGCCCGTCCTGCACGGCCGCGAGCTGCAGGCAGTCGGCCACCGCGTGGTGCAGGGTGCAGAGAAGTTCACCCACCCCACCCTGCTGACCGAGGAAGTTGTCCAGCAGATTGATGACCTCTCCCCGCTGGCACCGCTGCACAACCCCGCACACGTTCAGGGTATGCGCGCAGCAATGCACAAGTGGCCCTCCCTGCCGCAGGTCGCTATCTTCGACACCGCGTTCCACTCCACCATGCCCGAAGAAGCATGGCGCTACGCAATCCCCTACGACCTGGCTGACAAGTACAGCATCCGCCGCTACGGCTTCCACGGCACCAGCCACGAGTACGTCTCCTACGTTGCAGCTGACATGCTCGGCATTGCACGCGACGAGTTCAACGGCGTTGTCGCACACCTCGGTAACGGCGCGTCCGTGACCGCTGTGAAGGGCGGCAAGTCCGTGGACACCTCCATGGGCTACACCCCGCTGGCTGGCCTGATCATGGGCACCCGCTCCGGCGACATTGACCCCTCGGCACTGACCACCATCCTGTCCCGTGAGGGCATTGACGGTGAACGTCTGGACACCATCCTGAACAAGGAGTCCGGCCTGCTCGCACTGGCTGGCTCCAACGACATGCGTAAGGTCGTTGAGGCTGCACAGTCCGGCGACGAGCGTGCACAGCTCGCACTGGACATGACCTCCTACCGCCTGATGAAGTACATTGGCGGCTACAACCTGGTTGTTGGCGGCGCGCAGGCACTGATCTTCACCGCTGGTATCGGTGAGAACTCCGGCGACTTCCGCAAGCTGGTCCTGGACCGCCTCGGCGCACTGGGTATCAAGTACAACGAGGAAGAGAACGCTAAGCGTTCCCCCGAGCCGCGCGTGATTTCCACCGAGGATTCCGCTATCAAGGTGCTGGTCATCCCCACCAACGAGGAGAAGGCTATCGCTGAGGCTACCGAGGAACTCGTCAAGAGCCTCTAAGCCCCACGCACCCCGCCGTGTAGGCGGCTCAGCGTAAAGTTATCCGCCGTAGCGTCCCGTCCTGTATGGATGCTGCGGCGGATTTCTTATGCCCGCAAGGCTGCGCGCCTCTGAGTCTCTGCACTGAGCACCGCTGCACTGCGCGCCCCGGCACTGCGCATTCCGATGCGGTGTATTCCGGCGCTGTGCATTTCGATGCTGTGGCGTACTGTAGCGTCGCGAATGGGCATTCTATGAGAAAAAGCGCATTCACATTCACTAGTACGTGCCCAAAAACGATAGAGTGGAATCAGATAACACTCGATACGAAGCGGACGAGACATGACTCAACCCCCTGAAAACCACCAGCAGCCCGGTGGGCAGTTCAACGCCCAGCCCGGCCAGCAGGCATTCCATGCCCCCGGTGAGCCCCTCCCGCAGGACCTCTCCGCTGGCTGGCTCCCCGAAGACGAGCGCCAGAAGCCGGTCAGCCCCCTGCCCCAGCCGAGGCTCTTCGCCTACCAGTCGATGCTGCCGCCGAAGGTGCTGCACGCGCTGCGTCACCCCTCCGAAATTCCGTGGCTGGTCGCCGCCTACGCCGTCACCGCGGTCGGCTACATTGTGCTGTTCATGGCGCTGGCTGACCTGTTCAGCTCGATGATGCGTTACGTCTTCAGCTCAACCGGTGAAGGCTCGGTTCGAGTACCTTCCGGTAGCACCTCCGCAAGCCTGGAAGACCTGATTTTCCAGACGGTTAGCCTGCTCATCCTCGGCCCGATTGTTGCGTTCATTATTCGTGCAATCTACTACGCGCAGCAGCGTGTGCGCGGCGTGCGCATCACCCCCACCCAGTTCCCTGAGGCGTACCAGATGCTCGCTGAAGCAGCTGAGGCTGCGGGTCTGCGCCGTGTACCGGATGCGTACGTTATTCTCGGCAACGGCATGATGAACGCTTTCGCGGCAGGTCACGGCTTCCGCCGCTACATCTGCCTGTACTCTGACCTGTTCGAGATTGGCGGTAAGTCCCGTGACCCGGAGGCGCTGCGCTTCATTATTGGCCACGAGGTTGGTCACATCGCCGCAGGTCACGTTGGTTATTTCCGTCTGATTTTCACCATGCTGTTCAACCAGATTCCGGTGCTGTCGAGTGCTCTGTCCCGCTCGCAGGAGTACACCGCCGACAACTTTGGCTACCGCTTCTGCCCCGAGGGTGCTGAGGGCGCTGTCAAGGTGCTTGCGGCAGGTAAGTACCTGAACAAGCAGGTCAACTTCGATGAGCTTGCCGACCGTGCCGTCACCGACCGCGGCCTTGCCGTCTGGTACGTGAACCTGCTGGCAAGCCACCCCGTTCTCACCTGGCGTGCGCACGCGCTGCGTGACCGCACCCAGCCCGGCCGCCTGTTCTGGCGCCCGACCGAGAACCCGGTCAAGGACGCCGCACCGCGCGTTCCTGTCCTGATCCCGGCGGCGGAGCCGGTGCACATGTGGCCCGACCCGATTCAGTCCACCGAGTTCATGCGTGAACACCAGGACGCATGGGCTGACCACACCCTGGAAACCGTGGACGTGTACCCCAAGCCTGAGAACGCCCCCGCGTTCGATGCCAACTCTACGCTGTTCGCTGGCTGGCTCACCGAGCAGGCTCGTGCTTTCCACGGCCAGCGTTGGGATGCGTACGCTGCCGCCGGTGGCGCGCCGGCACCGGGTGCTCCCGGTGACCCGCAGGCGCCCGGTCAGCCGAGTGCGCCTCAGCCTAATTTTGGTGGCGCACAGCCAAACTTTGGCGAGTCCCAGCCCGGTAATACTCAGCCCGGTACTGCCCAGCCCGGTTACGGCCAGTACGGCAGCAACCAGTACGGCACTGACTCTGCCACCCCGAACCAGTACGGTAGCTCCTCTGAGGGCGGCTCGTACGGTCAGGGTTACGGCTTCGATGGCGATAAGAAGTAGTTCCTGAGCTGTAGACTCAAGAACCTAGGCCCAAGAACCTTGATGAACCCGCCGGGGTGCATGAAGCGCCCCGGCGGGTTCTGCCGTTAACTGTCTCTTACGTGACCCTCAGGTGAGAAGGTGCGCCCGTCACTGCATCCGCCGCGTGCCGCAGTCATAGAATGGAAACCATGCTCTCATTCCTTCGCTCCATCAAGCTTGACCCGCTGCTGACCATGCTCATTAGCGCGGTCATCCTCGCCATTATCGTGCCGGCACGCGGCGACTTCGCTGAATGGTTCAGCGCCGGAACAAAGTTCGCGGTCGCCCTGCTGTTCTACCTGTACGGCGCTCGCCTCTCCACCACGGAGGCTATTCGCGGCCTGACCCACTGGCGTCTGCACCTGATGATTCTGAGCTGCACGTTCGTGCTGTTCCCGCTGGTCGGTTTGGCGCTTTTCCCGCTGCGTTTTGTGCTCGGTGACGGGCTGTACATGGGTATTCTGTTCTTGACCTTTGTGCCCTCGACCGTGCAGGCGTCGATTGCGTTCACCTCGATTGCGGGCGGTAACGTGGCGGCGGCGATTGTGAGCGCCTCGCTCTCCTCGATTGTGGGTGTGGTGGCGACCCCGCTACTCGCCATGATGCTGATGAACACGGGGCATATTGAGTTCTCCGGAACGGTCTTCCTGGACATCGCCATTCAGCTGTTTTTGCCGTTTGTGCTCGGTCAGTTGACGCGCCGCTGGGTGGGGGAGTTCGCGAAGAAGCCAACCACCAAGTGGCTGGATAAGTTCTCGGTCATGATGATTGTGTATTCGGCGTTCTCTGCCTCGGTGGTGCAGGGCGTGTGGACGCGCGTGGCGTGGTGGCAGATCGTGCTGCTGGTCGTGCTCATGGCGATTATCGTGGTGTTCATGCTGTGGCTGACTGACCTGCTGGCTAAGCGTCTGGGCTTCAACCGTGCCGACCGCATTACGATTCAGTTCTGCGGTTCGAAGAAGTCGCTGGCGGCTGGCCTGCCGATGGCGATCATTATTTTTGGTGCGGGCTCGCTGGGTCTGATGATGCTGCCGATCATGATTTTCCATCAGGTTCAGCTGATGATTTGTACCTGGCTTGCGGGCCGCTATGCGCGCCTGGATGTGGTGGGTGCCGCCTCCGCGAAGGAAGTTCAGTAGGGGCTTGCACCCTGCCTGCTGGGGCGCTCGCCGGGTGTCTGTTAGGGGTGCATGCTGGGGCTCTGAGCCTGTGAGATAAGCCTCTGATGAGGGGTTTTAATGGGTTCTTTGGGCCTGGTTGACCCGTCTGCAAAGTGATGTTGCGCGCTTTAGTAAAAATTCCCCTGACTAGTGCATACCCGTGCAAAATGTGGTATTTGTGCTGGTCAGTTGGGTTTTTGTGGGGTATGTGCACTCTACTGCATAAAAGTGACCAGCGAGACACTCAACACTATCGGGTGTTAAGCGGCGAAAAAGCCCCGATTTTGCCCTAGAATGTTTTGTCGTGGGTTAGACAGATTTACATCTTGCATGCAAGAATTTATGACTCACATATGGGAACGGTTGAGATTCACTCCCTCACACCGCCCACGAGCGCTGATGCAGCGGATTCACTCCCCGCCCGCATCCCACACCGGAAGAGACTCACTCACTCAACCGGAAGGAAGCTCAAAACCACTTATTCACTCAAACACAACTGGATACACTCAGCTTAATGACGCGCTTAGATTCCATCTATGCGCTAATCGCTGTTCTGTATCCGCCAAGAAAGAGGACACTCCATGGCTACCATCATGAGCGTGAACGTATGCGATTCCAAGTACAACGCTGACCCCACCGGCGTACGAGACTCCACTAGTGCTATCCAGAAGGCTATCGATGATGTTGCTGCGCAGGGCGGCGGCTCCGTGGAGATTCCCGGCGGCATGTACCGCGTCTCCTACCCCTTCATCGAAATGAAGCACCGCGTCGAGATCTTCGGCCACGGTCAGGCAACCCGAATCGTCGCTTTCACCGACAAGAGTATCCCGTCGTCTAAGAACGGTAGCTACGAATGCACCGGCGTTTTCCACACCGGTAGCTACACCACCCCCATGAGCGGTGGCACCAACCAGAACAAGCCCATGCGTATGGGCGTGCGTGACCTGTTCATCCGCACCAACAAGTACAACCTGCCGCTGGATTCTAAGAGCAACCAGATTTTCCTGGAGAAGCACACCCAGCCCGTCGACAACGTTGCAGGCGTCATCTTCCACACTCGCATTGCGGACGCTAACCCCGGCGAGCCGGATGCAGTGCCCACCCTGTCCAACATCGAGATCTGGGACACCGCTATCGGCGTTGCGATCCTGGGCCTGGACGACCAGGGCATGAAGATTGACAAGATCCGCATCCGCCAGACCCTGCGCCAGGGCCTGCTGGTCGGCAAGCCCGTCGGCCACCCGCTGCGTGCCCGTGAGGGTGACACCCCCGGCGCAGCAGATAACAAGTTCTCCATGATTGACGTTTCTGACGCCAACATGAGCTACGGCACCTACGCGGGTATTGAGATTTACACTTCTCAGTGCAAGTTTGAAGCGTCTACCAGCTGGTTCAACAAGCGTAACCAGGGTAAGAGCGCCCTGTACGAGGTGAAGACCCGCCACGTGGGTGCAGGCTGGTTCATTCAGGGCACCCGCAACATGTTCATTGGCTGCACCGCCCAGGAGAACGCCGGTCACGGCTGGCTCGTGGAGTGGGGCAACAACCAGTTTATTGGCTGCCTGGGTGAGTCTTCCAGCTTCCAGGATGCTGTTACCGGCGCCGCTAAGGGCGACGAGGCGGCTAACTGGTACATTGGCCGTAACGCACGCGGTAGCCGTTTTGTGGCTCCTCGTTCGCACAACCCTTACAGCTGGGCGAAGGCTTCCCTGTACGGTTTCTACATTGAGAACAATATTCGCGATATGCACATCACTACCGCTTCTGCGAAGGATGACCGTATTGGTGAGAACAATATGGTCGGCCGCCGTGTTCACGTGACCGGCGCTATGGGCGATAACGTGCTCATTGAGGTGGATCATATTCGCCATGCAACTTTCGCGCCGAAGCAGCTGGAGAAGCGCGGCAACGGCGTGTTCATGGGCTAACCCTCACGGGTTAGGCTCTGCGGGCTGAGGCTCGTGATCACAAAATCTTAAAAGGCATACGCTTGAGGGGCGGGGAGTAATCCCCGCCCCTCAAGCATTATTGCTGGTCCTGTAATAGGTTATTTTTCTGACTGAGCGCGGCGTGCCGACGGCCGGTTATACGCCACAACCACGGCAAAGATGAAAACCGTCAAGAGAATGAGCGTCACTACAACGGGTGCAGGGTTTACCATGCTCATTTGCATGCGAACTCCTCCGTCCGGGACCGCCTCTGATTGCAAGCGTATCGTGCCAAAGAACGCCTCTCCCATAGAGCTATTCTCGCCTAGGCTAAAGAGCGTATAGATGGTGCTTCCGATGACTACCGCTACAGTGGCTACTGCAGCAGTAGCAAGCGAAGAAATACTATAGGTGAACCATTTCATGGCGCACTCCTTTTTCATTGCGGGAAATTCCCAAGACACTAAAGAACACGGCGAATCCAAGAAGCACCGCAATAATGGTCACGTTAACCTCCGTCGGGAGCCCAAACATATTCAGGCCCACAGCAAAAGTTGCAACGACCGATAGCAGAAGAATCACACCAATAACCACAGAGAATGGGTTTCCCTTTTCTGGTGGGAAGATAATACCCACGAGATTAGTCATGACGATAGATACCAGCCCAAACCCAAAAACGGTCAGGATATCTGATAGCTGACCCCCTTGCGCTAGATAAACCGTTCCAAGAACTGCACCTAGCGCAAGCATAATCGTTGCTTGCGAACCGATCAGCTGAAGGTAAAACACACCTGCCGATTGGCGGAACGGAGTAAGGCGACGCAGGGGTTCAGAAGATGCGTACGCGTAGATTCCCAAGAAAGCCGGGAGCATAATGTACGCCGGAGGCGCATTCCAACTCTTCCAAGGAATTGCGAAAGCTGCTACCACAGCAGATACCAGCACAAACTGGTTCTCGAAGCTACGGAACTGCATCAGCACCAAAGTGCCAAATCGAGTGCTCGCAAGACTTCCAGGTAGCGCAAGGAAGTAGCTCCTGAGCGGGGTGTAGTCCTTCGGAGCAATTGCTATAGCTAGAGCTAGTAGCAGCCCGCATACTCCTAGCAAGGCGAGTACAGCACCCGCTGCTCCTAGTACCCCTCCGATAGCTTCCTCAATACGGAGAAACGCCAGCTGGGGCACCCATGGGGCAGTATCTTCAAGCAAACGAATCCGCATGTACTCCACACTTTGGTCACGCATCATGCTAAATGCAATAGCCATAAGACCCACAAGAAGAGCAGGAATCACAAGACCGCGCAAACGTGCCATTCCCACGAGGGCAAGGAGTCGCTCTACTCCCAAATGAATTACTAGCAGAATCAGGTAAGTAACAAGAGCTGGTGACACAACACCCAACAGGAAGAGCTCCGCAGCTTTCCACCCCACGACAATGCTACAAGCAATAGCCAGCGCACTTGAAAGAGCAATAGTAGCTGTTCCGACAAGAAGCATCTCGAATACAACACTCGCAATCAGGCGTTCCTTATTGGTCGCGGGAAGAGTGTATGTCAGTTCTGTTAGCTCATCTGCTTTCAGGAATAGGATTCGCACAATTGTGTAAAATGCGGCAACCCAAAAAACAGATGAGATACCCATTCCTTCCAGAATCGGCGCTATTATTTCCGGGTTATTAAATGTTTGCCTAACAACACTGATACTCAGCAGAACATATCCTGCGTATAGTGCTAAGACACCAAAAAACGCGGTGTAACGAATTGGTCGATTTGCCAGAACTCCCCTTCCTAAAACACGGCGGCGCAGGAAGCGGAAATAAAAATGGACGAGCTGATGAACCGCACTGAACCTCATAGGTCCCCCTCGATTTCATCCACAGTTTTTCGGACCATAGCATCGAGAGTTCCATAGCGCTCTAGAAGAACGTCGGTAGCGTCATCCTCGAGCACTACACCGCGGTGGAGGAACGTAACACGGTCTGCGCACCTTTCTAGAAGCGTGAAATCATGGCTACACAGCAAGATTCCGCATCCTTCATTGCGTAATGTACGCATATCTCGTTCAAAGGTGTAAATTGCATCGATGTCGATTCCGTTAAGCGTCTCATCAATGAGAGTGAGCGGTCGACGCAATAGCAACGCTGCAATGAGCTGAGTTTTCTTGCGCATACCGTGGGAGTAATCTTCCATCAGGTCGTGCTGTCGACCCGTCATCTGGTAACGCTTAAAGTATTCCGCCACAGCATTCTCATCCACTTTCTCCTTGTACAGAGAGTGGATAAAACGCAGGTATTCCAGACCGGTCAGAAATTCCGGCAGGTAGTCGTTGCTTGCCAGGTACATCAAGGAGGTGCGAGCAGCAAGGCTCTGGTGTTCATGACCGCTAATCTGAATATTGCCCTTCTTGGAGTGTAGAAGGTTACTTATCAGTTTCATGAGCGTGGATTTTCCAGAGCCGTTAGGTCCAATCAATCCATGAATCTCCCCGGAAGAGACTTGGAGCTGAACGTCGGTGAGGGCGGGTTTCCCAGCCCCGTACGCGTAGGTAATATCGTGCGCGTCAAGAAGCATTTTTGTCACACCCTTCGTTGTGTGTTGACCAGAAATTATTCGGTGATTGCCAAGTTATGCCGGGGTGCTCAATGCGCCTGCGGTCGTGCAATCAACGATGCCCGCACGGAACCTGAACAGTGGATGTTGTCGACATTTTTACTGCTTCAGACCGTGTTGTCTGCCGTGATTGGCCCGAATACAGATAGGTCCAGTCTGGTCGTACGCCAGGCTGGGCTCATGCACTTAAGTGTAATATATTTAGGTGTGTATCACGACACTATCTAGCTAAAAAATTTTCTCATGAGGCGTTAAACGTCTGAGGGGGGTAATCCCCGCCCCTCGGCGTTTAACCCGCCCACAAAACAGCCGAAAAACCGTAGAGAAACGGGGCAGGGGAGCGGGCATCACAGTGCCCGGTCGTCGCCTCCACACGCCCAATGCGGTACCCTTGAGCAGGAACAGGTCTACCGGTGCACAGACCCGAACACACCAACGCACCTGCGGAAACACGCTCAGCTTCTGCGCCGTACTCACTCAACCGCTGTACTCACTCAACACCGTATTCACCGCATACAGCCATATTCACCCAATTCACTCACCACGCCGCCTTCAGCACCGAACGCGGTACCCATCGAAAGAATTGAGCCCCTCATGCCCGATACGCCCATGAGCATCAACGCCATCAACTACGGCGCAGACCCCACCGGTGCCAAAGACTCCACCGCAGCCATCCAGCGCGCAGTCGACGCTGTCGCCGCACGCGGCGGCGGATCCGTAGAACTACCCCGCGGCATCTACCGCGTCTCCTACCCTTTCATCGACATCAAGCACCGCGTCGAAATCTTCGGCTACGGCTCCTCAACCGTCGTCATCGCGCACTCCGACCGCGCCATCCCCACCACCGCCAACGGCCACACCGAATACACTGGCGTGTTCCACGTCGGCAGCTACACCACCCCCGTCTACGGCAACTACAACGCCAACAAGCCCATGCGCATGGGCGTGCGCAACCTGCACATCCGCACCAACGCCGCCAACACCCCCATCGGCAGCTACCCGCTCGACGCCCACACCGCCCCGCTGAACAACGTCGCCGGCGTCATCTTCCACACCCACCTGACCGGCGACCAGCTCAACGAGCCGGACAGCGTGCCCGTTATCGCCGGCGTGGAAGTCTGGGACACCGCCATCGGCGTTGCCGTGCTCGGCCTGGACGACCAGGGCATGAAAATTGACGACGTGACCATCCGCCGCACCCTCAACCAGGGCCTGCTGCTCGGCAAGCCTGCCGGCCACCCTCGCCGCCCCAACGAAGGCCAGAACTCCGGCGCGGCAGACAACAAGCTACGCGGCGTAGACGTTGCCGAAGCGAACCTCAGCGGCGGCTCCTACGCCGGTATCGAGGTGTACGCGGCACAGGCGAAATTTGAGAACTGCTCCAGCAACAGCAACCACCGCACCAGCAACAAGTACGCCCTCTACGAGCCCGCCACCCGCCACGCCGGCGCAGGCTGGATCGTACAGGGCGAACGCAACATGTTCATCGGCTGCACCGCACGCTCCAACGCCGGTCACGGCTGGATTATTGAGTGGGCGCACAACATCTTCATCGGATGCGAAGCGGAAGGCTCCAGCTGGGCTGGCACCGTCAGCGGTGCCGCCCGCGCCGACGAGGCAGCCAACTGGTACATCGGCCGTAATGCGCGCGGTACCCGCATGGTCGCGCCCGTCTCCTACAACCCGCCGGAGAAGCCCGCCTCCCTGTACGGCTTCTACATTGAAAACAAGATTTACGACCTGCGCATCACCGAAGGCACCGCCAAGGACGACCGCATCGGTGACGGCAATATGCTTGGCCGCCGCGTGTACATTACCGGCGCAATCGGCGCGAACGTGGTCATTGAGGTCGAAGAGCTGCGCCACTCCACCTCGCCCGCCGGACAGCTCACCAAGGAAGCCTATAACGTGATGCGCGGTTAGCGGGGCTGGTAGACACGCCTAGTAGACACGCCCGAACCGGTTCAGGACTTTCCTGTGAATCGTGAGGCAGGTGCGTGTGCCCTAGTGGGCGCGTTATACCGCGATATATCAGCTAAAAATCAAAGCAGCTGCGAATGGAATACATACCATTCGCAGCTGCTTTGTCATTTAGAACAATGTTTAATTTTTAGTTGATAAAAGTCTCAATTAAATATTGAATAAAATATCAATATGTACTTTAAACTTTCTACGTCGGTGTAAAACAGTCCATTCACTGTGCACCACCATAGCCGTGCAATAGCATGCGGAACGATTACCGATTGGCACACACCAGAACTGCATCGTCGCACGTCAGCCCCTATTCATCACCACTTCTCACTATTCCTCAACGCACCCCTTTCCCCTTCTCTTATTCGCTCCATGTTGGCGACCCCGAAGCCGACCCTAAAAACCGGTTCCTTCCGGCCGGTTCTCAACCACAATTACATAAGGACACATCCATGCTTCCGGTAATCTCCCGAGCGTTCACATCCGCTCCCCGCGCACGCCGCACCCTTGCCCTCGCCCTCGCCCTCGGCGCCGTACCCGTCACCTCCGCGGCGAGCGCACAGCCTGCCGCCGCAGAACCCGCAGTGAACCTGCAGCTCGTCATCAAGGCACAGCAGCCCAAGGACGACCCCGCATACCTAGAATGCGTCGCCACCTTTGTTGGCACCATGAACACCACCCCCGGCGTGTGGGCGGTCTGCCACGGCTACCTCGACAGCGAAGAATACACCGTCACCCGCCGCCACAGCACCGCAACCGTCACCCGCGGCCAGCTGGTGCGCATGCTCTACCGCATGGCGGGATCGCCGACCGTCAAGAACCTGCCCAAGACCTCCCCCTACAAGGACGTGGCAACCACCGACCCCGACTACGCTGCGTACATTTGGGCGGCGGACGCGGGCATCACCTCCGGCTGGGATGACGGGCTCTTCCACCCGGATGACTACGCCACCCGCAACACCCTCGCCGCGTTCCTCTACCGTGCCGCAGGTAGCCCCGACGGTGCCGCACGCATGCGCCAGATCCGCCGCCCGCTACGTGCCGAAGCTAAGAAGGTTGAGCAGTTCAAGACCGAAAACCGTTGGGCAGCCCGCACCCTCGGCGCCTACCCCGAAGTCGACCGCGACGGTGACGGCGCAGTAGACGTGGTGGGCCCCGCCAGCCCCCTGTACTTCTCCGACGCCCTGTACATGCTCAAGGCGTACGGCGATAAGGGCCTGAAGGTTGTGGGTACTCCCGTCGTTGACTAGGAGTAATACCGACTAGATTCAGCACTAACTAGATTCAATGCTGACTAACGCACATATTCACCGCCCGCCGGTGCGACCCAATGGGTTGCGCAGGCGGGCGGTGTGCCGTTCTGACAGGTTGCGAGCGCCCGTGCCGTCGCGCAATTGTCGCCGCGCAATCGCTTCCGTGTAATGAAAGGCTCCTGCGCTGCACCCGCTAAGCTAGAAGGCATGAAGATTGCCACCTGGAACATCAACTCAATCCGCGCCCGCGAAAACCGCGTCGAAGACTGGCTCGACGAACACGACGTTGACGTGCTCGCCCTGCAAGAAACCAAAACCAAAGACGAAACCTTCCCCTTCGACCTCTTCGAATTCATGGGCTACGAGGTTGCGCACTTTGGCCTGAATCAGTGGAATGGCGTGGCAATCGCCTCCCGAGTCGGCCTCGAAGATGTGCAGCGCGGCTTCGATAACCAGCCGCACTTCGGCAAGCCCGGCGAACCCGAGGTGCTGGAGGCGCGCGCTATCGGTGCAACCTGCGGCGGCGTGCGCATCTGGGGCCTCTACGTGCCCAATGGCCGCGGCCTGACCGATCCGCACATGGACTACAAGCTCCGCTGGATGGAGGCACTCCGCCAGAACGTGCACAACGAACTGGCTGCCAACCCGCAGGCGCAGCTCGCCCTGGTCGGCGACTGGAACGTCGCCCCCGAAGACACCGACGTGTGGGATATTGACTACTTCCTGCGCAACGAAATGACCCACGTTTCCGAACCTGAACGCCGCGCCTTCGCCGCCCTGCTCGAAGAGGGCATGGTGGATGTAGTGCGCCCGCACACCCCGGGCGAGTACACCTACTGGGACTACCAGGCGGGCCGCTTCACCAAGGACGAGGGCATGCGCATTGACTTCCAGCTGTTCTCGCCCGCGCTCGCCGCACGCGTGGAACGCGCCTGGATCGATAAGGTGGAGCGCGCCGGTGAAGGCGCAAGCGACCACACGCCGGTCGTGGTTGAGATTGCCGACTAGACCGAGCGCCTAGCTTGCCGTAGAACCGCGTGTAGCAAGGAGGCGGGGGAGGGGTCCCTCGCCTCCTTGCTGTATCTGCAGGTGCTTCTGTTCCTGTGCGCCTGCCCCTGTGCTTCTGTCGATATTTCGGGGTTTCTGTGTAGCTTAGTTGAAAAGTTCGGCTAGACGAACTATTGTTAAATTCCGCCCGGGACGACAGGCAAAAGCGCATTATGATGCCTGCGCAGACACACCGTGTCCCTGTTGCCCCGGCGCGGCAAATTCCACACATCAACCACATGCTTAAACCCGTGACTTCCAATGAAGGATGCCTCATGAACGCTTTCACCCCCGCAGGCAGCAACGCACGCCGCCTCGTCCAGGCGCTCTGCGCCGCCCTCGCACTCACCCTGCTACTCGTGCTCACCGGTTGCGGCGCCACTGCTAGCACCACCGATGGTGCTAAGAGCAGTAGCGGCAAGAAGACCGTGCTCACCACTTTCACCGTGCTCGCAGACATCGCCCGCAACGTGGCAGGCGACGACCTGAACGTGGAATCCCTCACCAAGCCCGGCGCAGAGATTCACGAGTACGAGCCCACCCCCTCCGATCTGAAGAAGGCGCACGCCGCCGACCTGGTGCTCGACAACGGCCTGAACCTCGAATCCTGGTTCGCGAAGTTCGTTGAAGAATCCCACGCTAAGCACGTGACCGTCTCCGAGGGGGTCACGCCCATCTCCATTACCGAGGACGCCTACGAGGGTAAGCCCAACCCCCACGCCTGGATGAGCCCCAGCAACGTGCAGAAGTACGTGGACGTGATGATTCGCGAATTTAGCGCCCTCGACCCGGCCCACGCCGCCGACTACAAGTCCCGCGGCGAAGCCTACAAGAAGCAGCTGCAGGACGTGCGTGACGAGCTCGTCAAGGAAATCTCCACCCTGCCCGAGAACCAGCGCGCACTGGTCACCTGCGAAGGCGCCTTCTCCTACCTGGCGGCAGACGCGGGCCTGAAGGAAAAGTACATTTGGGCGGTCAACTCCGAACAGCAGGCGACTCCCTCGCAGATTTCCTCCGCAATCGATTACGTGCGCCAGAACCAGGTGCCCGCCGTGTTCTGCGAATCCACCGTCTCTGACAACCCGATGCGCCAGGTAGCCGACGCCACCGGCGCACGATTCGGCGGCGTACTCTACGTGGACTCGCTCTCCGAGGCGAACGGCCCCGTGCCCACCTACCTGGACATGATCCGCTACGACGCACGCACCATCGTGGCGGGCCTCAAGGGCAACTCCTAAACCCCGCATAAACCCGGAATAAACCCGGAATAAACCCAGGCTAAACCCCGTATCGAAAACCCCGGGTAAACCCCAAACCCCCCCATAGGATAGGAGGGGCGGTCGCCTTCACGGCTCCGCTCCTCCCACGCCGTTAACACTCGCTCACACAGCACCCACTCACCACCACACAAGCAAGTACACCCGCTGCACGCATACGGTGACCACCAGAAAGAACACAAGGAATGAGCACTCTTCTCAGCTGCGAAAATGTGCACGTGAACTACGGGCCAGTCTGCGCCCTCACCGGCGCATCCTTCACCCTGGACACCGGGCGTATCTGCGGCCTGATCGGCATGAACGGCTCCGGCAAATCCACCCTCTTCAAAGCCATCATGGGGGTCGTGCCCGTGCACGCCGGCAGCATCACCCTCGACGGGCAGCCCGTCGGCGGTCACCGTGGCAGCCACGGCAAGAACGCGCACCACCGCGCCGGACTGGTCAGCTACGTGCCGCAGAGCGAAGAAATCGATTGGACCTTCCCCATCTCCGTGCGCGAGGTCGTCAGCATGGGGCGCTACCGCAACCTCGGCATCACCCGCCGTCTGCGTGCCGCAGACCGTGCCGCCGTGGATGAGGCGCTTGCCCGCGTGGAACTGACCGACCTTGCCGACCGTCAGATTGGGGCGCTCTCGGGCGGCCAGCGTAAGCGCGCCTTCGTGGCACGCGCTATCGCCCAGGGTGCCCAGTTGCTACTGCTTGATGAGCCCTTCGCCGGTGTGGACAAGCGTAGCGAGGCGATGCTCATTCAGGTCATTGAACAGCTACGCGATGAGGGCGCGACCGTGCTGGTGTCCACGCACGACTTGGCGACCCTGCGCCAGTTCGCCGACGAGGCGCTACTGCTACGCGGTGAGATTCTGATGCACGACACCCCCGAGAAGGTGCTCGCCCCCGAGAACCTGGTGCGTGCCTTCGGCATGGAAGTGAACGCCGGCGCGCCGACTGCCGCCTCTAGTACTACTACCTCCGGCTCTACGGCGAACAGCTCTGCGGAAGGGAAGAACTAAATGGACATCCTCAACTTTCTGGTCGAGCCGCTGACCCTGCCCTTCATGCTCCGCGCATTCGTGGTCACCGTGATTGCCGCCGCCGTCTGTGCCCTGCTCTCCTGCTGGCTCGTGCTGCTCGGCTGGTCGCTCATGGGCGACGCGATCTCGCACGCGGTGCTGCCCGGCGTGGTGCTCGCCTACATTTTCGGTGCCCCCTTCGCGGTGGGTGCGGTCATTGCCGCGCTCGTGGCGGTGGCGCTCATCGGCGGGGTGCGGCGTAGCGGCCGCGTGCGCGAAGACGCCGCAATCGGCATCGTGTTCACGACCATGTTCGCGTTCGGTCTGGTGCTGATTTCGGTCACGCCGTCGAATACCGACCTGAACCATATTCTCTTCGGTAACGTGCTGGGTGTGTCCTGGTCGGACGTCTGGCAGGTCGCTATCCTCGCGGTGGTGGTTGCCGCCGTGCTACTGGTCAAGCGCCGCGACTTCGTGCTGTACGCCTTCGACCCGGGCTTTGCGCAGGCGGTGGGGTTGCGTCCGCGTCTGCTCGGTGCGCTGCTGCTCATTATGCTGGCGCTAACTTCCGTGGTGGCGCTACAGATCGTGGGTGTGGTGTTGGTCGTGGCGATGCTCGTCATCCCCGGCTCCACGGCTCGCCTGATGACTGACCGGTTCGTGCCGATGCTCGCGGTGAGCGTGGGAGTCTCCCTGGTGGGCACGCTGACCGGCCTGTACGCCAGCTACTACGCGGATGTATCCCCCGGTGGTGCCGTGGTCGTCACGCAGGGCATACTGTTCGCCCTGGCGTACGTGTTCGCCCCGCGCTACGGTCTGCTGGGCAGGATGCGCGCCCGCCGGCTCAGCACTGCCGCAACGAAAACTGAGCCGGTAGCTTCCTAAAACTAACTCAATACAGCGCTAGGCGGAGGCCCTTCACGGGACCTCCGCCTAGCGCTATTTTCTGAAATTCTAGGGTGCCGCTACCGCCCTGTATCTAGCGCACCGTGCGGGATACGAACAGGGAGGCGGTCGCCTCCGCACCCAACGGAATAATGGTGCCGCCGGGCTTCACCGCACCGGCCGCGTCCGTCTCGTGCAGGTTGCCGGAACCGGCACCAACCACGCTCACGTTCACCGCCTCCGAGAAGGGTGCACCCTCCTCAATGTGCAGGCGCACACCGGGCACAAAACCGTGGCCCTGCAGGTAACGCAGCAGGCGCGGGTCGTCATCGTTAATGCGTTCGAGCACGACCGTTTCGCCGGGTTCGCACTGGCTCAGCGGCACGGTCTGCGGAAAACTAATGTGCCCCGAAGAGTCGGGGATTGGGTCGCCGTGCGGGTCGCGGGCCGGGTGCCCCAGCAGGGTGTCGATGCGGTCCACCATGAAGTCGGATACCGCGTGCTCCAGAACCTCCGCCTCGTCGTGCACACGGTCCCAGGTGTAGCCGAGAGTCTCCACGAGGAACGTCTCGATGAGGCGGTGGCGGCGAATCATCGCCAGGGCGTAGGAGCGGCCGGTTTCAGTGAGCTCAATAGCGCCGTAGGGCTGATGCTCGATCAGGTCGGCGGCGGCGAGGCGCTTGAGGCCGTCAGATACCGAAGAAATGCGCAGGCCCATGCGTTCTGCCAGGGCGGATGCGGTGGCAGGGGTTTTGGTCCATTCTTCGAGGCTCCAGATTTCCTTGAGGTAGTTCTGGGTGCTGACGGAAAGTTCTGAAAGAGGCATAAAGATAAGTTTACCTTTTCTCGGGTTTTGCCCGCCGGGATGATGGTTGCGGAAGCGGTGAAAATCCAGGCTTAAAGAGCGTCCCGCCCGGCGGTTCACCCCTGGCAGGGGGCGACCATCACGGGCGGGATCGGGTGTTCGGTTCTGCACTGGCAGGTACGAAAGGCTGGCAGACGCGAAAGAATGAGGGATACGCGGCGGCGTTAGGTGGCGCGGCGGCGTGAACGGTCAATACGAGTCAGCAGTTCGATGAGCGCACCGCGTGCCGCCTGCTCCTCATGCCAGAGGGAGCGGACGAGAGTGCGACTGACCGCCTGGGTGGTGATGCCGAGTGCGGTTGCGGCGGCTTTCTGCTGGCCGCGCACGCCGGGTACGAGCAGGTTGACCACGCGCCATTCGGCGTCGGTGCGGTCGGCGCATACGCGGTAGAGCAGGCGTGCGGAGCCTGCGGCGAGGTCGGCGAGGTGGCGGTTGTCGGCGCTGACGCTGATGCAGCGTACGGGTGCGCCTCCCTGTGCTTCTTCAACGGCGAGGCGTGAGAATTCGAGGGCGTCTCCGGTGCAGTCGGTGGTGCTGACGGCGCCGAGTGCGCCTGCGAATCGGGGGATGTTGAGCTCGCCGATTCCGATGCCGACCCAGAAGCCGTTATCGCGCGCGGCAATGAGCGCCGCGTGGAGTGCGTCGCTGGCGCGGTCGAAGGCGCCCTGAATTTCGTCAGGGTATGTCTGGGCGAAGGCAACACGCGGGTTGAGCTTTGTGAGTTCGTCCGACAGTGCAGTGAGTGAGTGCTGTGCGGAACGTTGAATAAAGGTTAGAACGAACACCTTCCTATTATGCCGTAAAACCTTCAACAAGCTGCGTAAGGTTCGCCGTAATACCGGCAACATTTAAAACCCCAAAAATACGCATTGATAAGGCGAATTATCGCGAGCATGCACTGTGTGCAGAAATCCTCAAAAGGACGTAGAACACCCCCGAAAGGAAAATAATTTTCATGCAAGTGCACGTTGAATTATTCGCTTTCGGGGGCGTTGAGCGGAGTTGATAGACGGGGCTATCGTGGAACTACTGTGCGTTCGTTACCTGCGAGATATGCGGCAGCTGACGTAGCGGCTTCTGGAATACCATCACCACCAGCGACAGGAAAATGAACACCGCGTAGAACAGCGCCGTGTACGTAATGCCCCAATCAACAATGAGGAAGCCTGCCAGCAGAACAGCCAGCGGGGTCAGCGCCATGTTCGGGATGCCCTGCACCGAGTGCACGCGACCGATCATGTGCTCCGGGGTGGATGCGTTAATGTACGCAATGATGCTCGAATTGAAGGAGGGAAGCACAATGCCCGCCAGCACGATCAGCAGGCACACCGCCCACAGCATCGAATGAACCACCGGCAGCAACAGGTAGCAGGCCGACATGATGGCCAGGGAGGTGATGCCGAGTGGGCCGAGCGCGAACTTCTCGGTCAGCGGGCCGACCAGGAACGAACCGAGCAGCACGCCCACGCCGAAGGCGCTCGCAAAGATGCCGATGAAGAGCGGGTGTGCGCCCTCCAGGGTGTAGTAGTAGATGAAGGTGAGCGGAATGCCGACCGTTCCAAAGTTCGCGAGCGTTGAAACGAACGCAATGGACACTAGCACCTTGTTTTTCAGGATGTACTCGAAACCGGCTTTTGAGTCCTGCCAGAAGCTGGTTTTCTCGCCCTCCTCCTCTTCTGCGGGCTGCCGACTAGCGCCGTAGCTCTTGGGTGCGACGATGAACGCCAGCAGGTTGACCACCGCGTGAACTGCGGTCATGAGCACGGTCGAGAAGCCAATAATGATGCCGGCGACCGGGCCGCCCAGCAGGTTGGCGGTGGATTCGCGCGTCTCACCCATACCGGAGGCGTACCCCAGGTGTTCCTTGGGGACTACGCGGGTGATGATGGACTGTTCACTCGGGTAGTCGAAGGTGGAAATGATGGCGGCGAGAGAAATCGTGATCACCAAAACGTAAATGTTGGTGACGTTGAAAACGAGGTAGAGAAGAATCGCTATCCAGGACAGTGACTGGCCGATACAGGACAGTGCCAGGCACTTTGAGGGGCCGATTCTGTCGACCCACGTTCCAGATACCGCTCCGGCGCAGGTGGCGAGAACACCCGCGACGAAGAGGGTGATACTCGCAGCTTCTGGGGAGCCGGTCAGCGCCAAAATAATGATGGGCGTGCTGATATAGCTCATCGAGTCTGAGAGCTGGTTGGCTCCAATGGCGAAAAGAGTATTTCTAAAATCTTTATTCTTGAGTAGCTCGGTGTTGACACTCATGGGGGCCTCCACGATGGGGTTTATGGTGTCGCGCAGTGTGCAATCCGCCGTGTGTAGTTCGTCGTGCGCAATTGTGTGAGTGAATACCCTGACAGTCGGCTGTGTCTGCCTGTTTCTGCTTGTGTCCGCCGGTCATGATGGGTGGTTGAGGATGCACGGGGCGGCTCATCGGGAGCCACCCCCCGCACAAAAGTGTGTCGCGCGATACTTTAGATTCTATAAGAGACGTGAATCATATGCGTGAAGGCTAGTTGAAAAACTTTCCCCATTTTGAGTATTGACATTAGGGTTAGTATGACTATAATTCATTCTTGGTGGTTCCACCTGGCTAAATCTTCAGCGGCTAAACCCTGACTAAACCTCAGCTAAACGCGAATCCGGGCACGCCAAAGACCCCGCAACGCAGCGGGGAACTACTCAGCGGGGCGCTACTCCACCAGGCCCGCGAAACCCGATAGAGCCAGCACCTCCTCAACATCCTGCGGCACCGAACGCGCCACCCACGGCGAAT
>ERZ772977.105-NODE-105-length-67433-cov-6.959839_pt1 | contig 67433 bp, 75 predicted proteins | sample MGYA00511131_ERZ772977 | MGnify/ENA primary metagenome ERZ772977 (study PRJEB29015, sample SAMEA2737935) | human oral metagenome | biome: human oral; feature: human-associated habitat; material: dental | place: China | collected 2151 ...
TGCTGATAAACTTCTAAAAGATGAAAGTAAAGAGTTTAGAAGTAAGTTTGTAAATGCTTCAGAGCAGCTTCCTGAGTTTAAGACTATAGATGATTTATTAAAGACTATTGAAACTTATCAAGAGCATAGTATCTATGCTAAAGCACCTGCTTATAGTACAGATAAAGAGATAGAAGCTAAACCTAAGACAAAGTCTGAAACAGAGAAACTACTAGAGAATATAGATAAGAGTTTAAAGAATCTAGCTAATAGAGATAATGCTATTAATGAACATACTGGAGTAGAAACAAATCAGTCAGATGAATTAGATAATGTTTCAGATGAGTTAAAGACTGATATAACTACTCTAGGTAGTCCAGATACTGCACTGAACGATAGTGATGAAGCTATTAATAAACTTACTAATCAACTAGAGCTTTTATACTCTGCTAGTGATAATACATCAGTAGCTGATGCTATGATAGAGCTAGGTAGAGAATACAATATATCTAATGCTCAAATAGATTTTAGTGTTAGTATGATTAATAATCTCATAGCTCCTAAAGACCAAGCTAGATTCTTTAAAGACTCTTTGAAAGTCTATATCTCTAGAGATACTAATAGTAATACCTCAGGAACATTTACATTTAGTCCTACTAAAGACTTAGATAGAATATATCTAAATGCAGGTAAGACTAGTGCAGCAGGTAATAACATAGTAGAGACCTATCTACACGAGTTAATTCACTCTATTATAGAACACGCTATAGCTGAGGGTAATCAAGAAGTAATCTCTGCTATGAATAAAGTAGAACAGCTAAGAGATACTTTCTTAAAGACTCTAAAAACTAATGATGATAAATTGCTATTAGCCAATGAGTTAGGAATACAGGGTTCTAATGAGTTTAAACTAGAAGTAATCCAAAAGTCTTATATAGATTATATGTCTGAGAATCCTAATGAGTTTATAACTATAGGATTATCTAACCCTACTATCTTTGCTAGATTAAAAGCTATAGAAGTATCTAAACCTTATGAAGGTATTATAGATACTATTATTCAAGCTGTAAAGAATGCTCTAGATGCTATTATGAATAGACCTCTAGATATATCTCAAACATCTAATACAGCTGCTGAAGCTTTGTATAAACTAACACAAACTATAGCTAAGAATAATAATAAGCTATATGATGAATATGTTAGTGCTAGAAAGAAAACTCTACTTCAAAAAGTAGCCAATACTCTAGATAAAGCTAGCAATACTATGGTATCTAGATGGATAGATGATAAGAAAATTAAGCTATTAACTTCTAATAAACCTGATAGTACTAGCAGATTTAAGAACTTAATAGCACTATGTAAGATACTACCATTTGCATTGAAAAATCCAGTCTTAGGCAAACAAGCTAGAGAATATATGGGTAATGCCTTTAATCTAGGTTGGGGAGGATTTATATCTCAGACATTCTCATCTATGACTTCGCTAGATGATTATAAAAGAACAGTCAATACTCTAATAGCTGAAAGTCAAGATAACGATAAGAACAGAATATTGACTTTTAATGCTTTGCAAAAACAGCTAAGAGATGCCTTTAAGACTGAAATATCAGATGAAAATGCAAAATCCTTAGGTAGAGTAATTCTAACTAATGACTTAATCTCTGTATTCCCTACAGCTAAAGAGTTCTATACTGAATACTCTAGCCTAGATAAAAAAGAAAGAGACGCTAAGATAGATAAAGCTATCAAAGATGCTTCTATTAGACTAAGAGAGTTTGCTTATTTCAAGAATGGCAAATATAATCTAGGGTTACATCAGTTCTATGTTAATCAAGCTACTCTACTAGGAGAGTCTATAGCTACAGGAGAATATAACTATAATCAAGCTACTAATGCTCAGAATATAGCTCTAGGACTTAACTATGAAGGAGTTAAGAGAGGAACAGCATTAGAGCCTAGAGATATTAATAGAGATGAGTTAATACACCTAATAGATAAAATAGCTACTCTAGAAGCTTTAAAACATACAGATGAGAATGCTATAGCAGACTTTAACTATCTATATAATACAGAGAAAGATGGAGTAGAGAATATCTTTACTATGCAGAAAGTCTATGCTAAAGGCTTAGAGGATGAACTAAAACTTCAAAACTCTGATGTATCTAATAAAATCAAAGGCTATACTAGAAGCATATCTAATAGAGCTGTAGACGTACAGATAGCTAGACTAATAGATAGAGATGATATGCTAAAGCAAGGCTATGAATTAGTCCAAGAATATAACGGCATAGGAGTAGATAGAGATGCTCTAGGTATGTATGTATCTAGAACTAACGTTAAACCTGCATATAATAGAGGTGTCTTTAGAACTACAGGAGGTTCTAATAGAGGTCTTACTATTACCTCTAGTGTAGATTATCTACTAGAAGGTAAATCCCTAGAGGAAAAGAATGCTTATATTCAGAATATACTACGTAGAATACAACAAGGAAAGATAAATGGTAAGTTTGTACCTATCTATGATGCTAGAGGTGTAGTAATAGATTATCGTATGATGATACCTCAAGCTATCAAAGAACAGCTAGAGTTTACAGATACTAATGTATTTAATGTAATTCCTACTATGGTAGCTAGATATTGGGATAAGACAGAGAGTGATGCTTTCAATAAAAAAGCCTTGAATGAGTTACACTCAATGTGGCTAAAAGATAGAAACACTAATAACTTCATCTATCTAGGTGCTGAGGATATGGAAATTATGAATAGAGCTAGTAATGGTAAATCTAGAATTAAACCTAAAGATTTAGAAAAACTCAAGGAATCTTGGGATTTACTACCTCAAAGTACTAAAGCTTATATCTATGAGCAATTCCCTGATATGCATCACGGTATCTATATCAGAGAGGATTTACTAGCTTCTATAGCAGGAAGTAGAGATATTAGACTTACAGAAAGTGAAGCATTTAAACGTATAGTTCCAGATAAAGCTAATCAGCATTTAGCTAACCTAGTAGAGTTTGGTATTATCAAACTAGCTAAGCAAATAAGACAGAAACTAGTAGTTAAAAATCCTGAAGTTATCCTAGGTAATATTGCTTCTAATCAGTATATTCTAACGTCTTATGGTATAACTCCTATGCAGACAGCTAAATACTTTGGAGAAGGAATAGACCTAATAGATAAATACAATAGAGATAATGAAGCTTATCTATCAGCCTATAGAGCTTATAAGTTAAGCAATAATGACCTTAGATTAAAGAGAAAGTATGAAATATATCTCAAAGCTATGCAAGATAACCCTATCTATGAGTTTGATAAGAGAGGTTTAATATCAGATATTACTGATGAATTACCATCTCAAAATGATATGGATAAAGACTTCATAGATAAAAAACTTACAGAGACTGCTGATAAGCTAGCTATACCTCAAGCATTTAGAGATGCCTTTGATGTATTAATGGTCAATGAAGGAACTCAATTACATAAAGCTTATAGTACAGTAATCAAATACTCTGACTTACTAGCTAGATATTCTCTATGGAAGCATCTAATGGCTAATAAAGGTAAAGATGATAGTACTATCAAGACAGATACAGAAATATGGGATTTATTAGATAAGGCATTTATTAACTACTCTACACAAGACCATCCATATCTAAAATATGCTAATGATATAGGTTTTGCTAGATTTACCAAATATTGGATTAGAGCTCAGAACTATATAGCTAATGGTCTGCTGGGTACCAAACTAGCTACTACTATGCTATCACTAGCTACACAAGCTATGACAGGTATAAAGATAGAAAGCCCGTTGAATGTGATATTAGGCAAAAAGCTATTTGGCTATCATACATTTACATTGCCATTAGTAGATGATATAGCTGAGATAGTAGCTGACCCTATTAATCTAGACAATCCATTGCAGTATATTAATAGCTACTTTAAATAATATAAAAACCCCTCTAGTAAAGGAATATGAAACGAACAACATAGAAACCTAGAGGGGAAATTAAGGAAGTTACATAATCTTGGATAGAGCCCTTAGGACGTGTTACTAGCTGGGGAGTAAAGCTCTATTACTGCTAGAGAACCAAGACAACATTATTTTACCATACGACGAAGTCTTTTGCAAGCTCTAAATCTAATAACATTGATTTTATAGTCTTTTTTATTTGTAAAACCACCTGCACCAGTTCGTTCGGTAATTCTAAAAGTACCTAGATTAGCTATCTTAACATTATCTCTTTTGAGTAAACCTTTGCCTATCTCATCGATTAACGCATTAATTACTAATCTAACATCTTTCTTAGTAAAGTTAAGCTTGTCAGCAACATTAGCAGCTAAATCCTCTTTATAAATAACCATAAAGAATCTCCTCATAGTGAAATATAAATGGAAGTATAGCATAAATGAAAGGGATTAAACTCTCTTAGATGATTTATGACAAATAAAAGCGTGAAATTAATTCTTAAGGAGCGAGAATCTAATCCCTAGATTATATGTTCCAATGAACACATAATTTAGAAATCCCTCTAGAATAGGGGAAACTAGAGAGATTCTCGAAAAGGACTATTCACTCTATGAAAGAGTGAACGTATTATACCATAAATTAGAATGGTAAATTAGATGTATCTGTAGAAGGAGTCGATGTAGCAGCTTTAGAGCCGTTTAGGAAAGCTTCTACTTCCTCTTTAGTTAGATATTTATCTATCTTATCTTGATGAGCATACTTCTCATCCTTGGCTAGTTGAGTACCTGCTGGAATAGATTTATCTAGTATTTCACTAGCGTGAACTCCATCAGTAGTATAGAAATCTTGAATAACAAACTTCTTTTTAATCTGTCCATTATATTTGCTAATATCTCTTCTAATTCTAACTTTTACTTTAGCACCTTCAAAGTCTTGTAAGACTTTAATCTCTGGAGCTACTAGTTGCTTAGCAGCTTCAGCATTTTTTTTATAAGTAAAGTAAGGGTCTTGGTCTGTAGCTACTGCTACCTCATCTACTTTAAGTAAATCTACTCCTAGAATAGTAGCTAGTCTAATAAAGATATTCCTCTCAAAGTTAGCTTTTCCATCGTTATTATCTAGCTTTAATCCCCATAGAATACCTTTATTACCATTGTAGTCATATAGAAAGTTTAAGCTTCTAGCTTTATCAGCATTTCTACTTACTACTACTGCTTCTATAGTGATATCATAGATACCACTCTCACTAATATAAGGACTAAACTCCTTAACCTTAACTGCTTCATTGATGTCTGCTACATCATTTTTACTAAATAATGCCATATCGTTCCTTTCATTATAGTTCGTCGATATTTACTACTCGATTATGTATATCAGCAATATATTTGTTAATATCAAACTCTTGCTGTTGCATAATCACCTCACTCTTGCATCCTACTTGTCTGCAAGGAAACTTCTTTAACGGGTCAGAGATAGCTACAATACGCTTACCTTTCTCAACCCCTAAATAAATAGCTTCATCAAATACTGACAACCATCCGTCATTATCTCTGAAGCTACCTTGAGCAGGTATTGTTATTCTCCCACTATCTCTGTCTGTTACTGTATGTGCTAAGCATACTATATTGATACCTTTATCGCATAGAGTATTAAGATATTTGTTAAAGATATAGGTATCCTCTAGTATGCGTTGATGAGATTGATAGCCACTAAATGTCTTAGAATTATAATGTACTAGTGATGTATAAAATCTAGTGATAGTATCAAATACTATGTATTCAGGTAATTTTTTAAACTTCTCTTTATAAGCTACTATCTTAGAATTACACCAATCCATAAAATCATTAATGCCATTATATTCTTTAAGACTAGCTACGATAGTCTTAGGCATAGTATAAGGTTTTTCATCTAGATTAATTACTAAAGCATTTTTTATATCCGCTGCTATAGTAGTTTTACCACTAGCTGCTGAACCACATATTAGAAACTTAATTCCATTCATTAACTCTCCTTAAAAGTTTATAGTTACATCAGGTTTTAGTCTATAGTCTGCATAGAGTAAATAAACTAATTCAGGTTTAGCTTTACCCATCAGGTAAGTATCTGCTATTAGATGAATATAATCATCTATAAACCTCATATCATCATCTGTAATAGATTGAGTAATAGGTACTACTTTAGATGGATAATCTTTTAAGGGCTTACCTGTCTTTTCACTTATTCTACCCTCTATATTATGAGTTATCCAGACTATTCTAATGTTATTAACTTCTATACCTAGTTTTCTATATATCCAAGCATAAGTAAGCATTTGCCATTTATAATTATTAGGGATATATTCTCTAGGGCTAGACATAGAAGTAGTCTTGAAGTCTACTAGAGTATCCCCTATAATAGCATCAGCTGTTCCTCCTACATAGACATCATCTGTTAATTTTACAGCTATTCTATCCTCACTTCTTTCAGGAATACCAAAGAGATTTAAATACTCTATCAGTGCTTTACCCATAGGTTCTAATTGGCTTAATATAAAAGCCTTATCTAAATCAGGAATAAGCATACTCATATCATCTACATAAGCTTTCAATTCATCTAAATTAACTTCTCTATTCTTGATATATCTCTCTGCTATTCTATGAACACAACTTCCTAATACTGTAGAAGTATTACCTATAAACTCACCAGATTCACCTAGAACTTGAGTTCTATACCATTCCCACTTTCTCTCATTGAAGCCATATATCATACTAGGGGATATTCTAAAGGCATTATCAGGTATTAAATCAGCATAGTTCTCTTGATAATTCATAGATTTCATTTCTTGCATATAACACCTCTATCATCTATCTCATAGCCTAGAGTTTTAATTCTCTTTTCTAGGAACTTTTTATCAAACTTATTACCTACTAGAGTCATAATATAATCTATAGTCCTACTAGATAAATCTAATGCAGGTTGAGCTGCTAGAGCTATAGCATCATCTATTAGTTTCTGACCTAAGAACTCATCTGATTTAACATTGCTAGTAGATAGATTTAATGGGGGTATACTAGCCTTAAAAGCTTTTAAATCCTCTAGTTGCTTAGACAATACAGATTCCTCTTTCTTTAGTATTCCTAGAATAATCTTTAATTCCTCTAGGTCTAATGTTATTTGAACATTCATTTCAATCCTTTCTTTAAAGTTTTATAATCTCTCTTTTCACCTATAAATAGATGAGCTTTATAAGACATTCTAGATATAGCTACATAGATAAGTCTTAGATACTCCTCTAAGCTAATAGGCTTATTGTAATGATTATATTTAGATGGAACTCTAAATAGCTGTTGATATATATCTCTAACATCTACAAAGACTTCCTCTATAGTCATACCTTGAGCTTTATGGACTGTAGAAGCAAAGACCTGTTTAGGATGATATATCATATCCATTTCTTGCCAGTATGCTTCAGGAGTCTTATATTGTTTCATATGATTTTCTAAAGCAGTCTTAGTCTTATAGACTTTGATTGGATAAGTATTATACTCAAATGAAACTAACATTGAGTAATAATCAGGAAACTCATCTAGAGATATTATTTCAACTATATCTCCATTCCTAGCGCTTCCTAAGGGCTTATCTATAACTAGCATATCTCCTACACTAAACTTAGCTTGATTAATATTGGCATTATAACTATCTACTACTTTATTGCTATAGGCTAATATTCGTTTATGCCTATTAGAAGCCAAATAAGCTATGCAGAATGCTTTATGGTCATCATAGGCTATGATACCCTTAGGTAAGTTCTCTGATAGCTTGTAGAGTTTCCTAGAGGATATAGAATGCCTTAACGATTCTAACCACTCTTGAACCTCTGGATTATCTACTTGTCTCATATTCTCTACTAGAGTAATAACACTAGCATTACTAGGAATGCTAGCTTTAATACCTATAGCAGGTAATTGAGATAAGTCTCCTACTAAGATAATCTTTCTATAAGAAGCATTTAGAATAGCATTAAGGACATTTTGAGTAAGCATAGAGAACTCATCTATAATAATAACCTTAGATACTAATGGCTCTCTTACTTGACTAAGATATTCACTAATACCATTACGAGTCATAACAAACCCTGCTATAGAATGAGTTGTATAGCATTTCTTACCTATTTTAGATTCTAGCAATGACTTAGCTTTATTAGTAGTAGCTGTAATGAAGCAGTCTTTTAAAACTTTAGCTAGTTCAGATATGAGAAAACTCTTACCTGAACCAGCATTACCTAATATAGCTACTACTCTAGGTTTATCAGTTAGACATAGATTATAAGCCTCTTGTTGTAGTTTATTTAATTCCATTTCATTACCTGTGAGATGATAGTACTACGTAGTCTAGCTTCAGGCATAGGGTAAGTCCAATATGAATTAATTTCGTAAACTAAATTAATAATATCCTCATTAGACATTCCTAGTTCCTTAGCCATTCTAGCAGCTCTCCATAAAGCTACACTTCCTTTACCTTGTGGAGCATTAAATGCAAAGTCAAATGTAGCTTGAGGATTTTCTAATTGAGTAGCTTTCTGTTCAGCTGTCAAATCACTAGGAGAGATATAGCTATTAGTATCCTCTAGACCCTTAGCTATTAATAAAAACTCTCTAGCCTCTAACGGATTAGCATTAGTTACTGATAAGACATTTCTACCAGAATAAGAATAATATATTTGACTTCTAGGGAGAATATCAGCATTCAAACCTAGAAAGTCTGATATAGCTTTAATAAACCCTTTATACTCTATATCATTTAACTCTACTAAGCTATCTAATTCTAATAAGACTCTATATTTATAGGCATTATTAGCATCACTAGTTCTTACTATATGATGATTAAACTCTTTTAAAAAATCATCAACCATCTCATCATCAAAATTAGAGTTATCTATATCTAAAGCTATCCATTTAATTTTTCCATATACATTAGCATTGCTTCTAATTCCATTCTTAAACTTAAATGGAGTATAAGCAAAGTCTTTTTGGAGCATATCAGCTAGTCTAGAGAAAGGTAACTCTGCTGACTGATATCCACTAGCACACATAGCTTTACGTTGTTCTTTATCACCACTAACAGATACAAAAGATACATTTACTAAATCAGTTTTGATTATTTTCTTATAGTCTATTCCATCAGTAGATACTTCAAAATAGCCTTTATCATCTACACTATTAGCAAACTTTACTAAGTCTTTTAGAGTGTTATCTACATTTCTAATAGATGGAATAAAACCTAATTTCTTTAACTGATGTAGGTTTAGACTGAATACTTTATCTATAGTAGTGGATTGTTCTGCTAGAGTAACTAACATTTGATAAGGCTCTTTAGCTAATTCTTTTTCAAATAAGACTATATCATCTAAAATAGACTCAGTAAAGCTAATAGCTTCTTTATATTCTAGTTCTGTTATAGTATCTAAGCCTTTTAGTAAAGCCAATGCTCCAGCTAATTTAAATGCTCTCCAATAAGCGTGAGTTCTATTAAGCCTAGATATATTAAGAGTCTTATCTAGTTTCTCAGCAGATTCAGAGCAATATGTTTTATACACTAGCATTAATTGAGAACAAGTAGGAGTCATAGTTATATTTTGACCTACTTTAGCTATTTCCCTAAGAGCTATATTTCTAAAGATATCTTGCAAGTTTCTTACTGTTTGATATGCTAAATCCTCTCTAGCTACAGCAGCATTAATCATATCTCTAACACTAGCATATTCAACTTCATCATTAGCTACTGGAATAAAGCAAAAGAAAGACCTTCTAGATAACTTAGAGTTAAACTGCTTAGAAAACTCTCTCTTAGCTTTTTCATCATAGAATAAGATATCAGGAGATGACATAAATAGACCACTGAATGGTAGATTTTTAATCTCTTTAGACTGAGATTGTTTAGATTTAATAATCTTAACTTCTTTCTTACCTTCATCATACATCTCTGATAATAAAGTTAGATTACTAAGCAAACTAGAGCTATTCTGTAATTCAGAAGTAAACTCTCCTGTATAGATAAATCCTGCTCCTATACCATCATCATCTAGAGTATTTAGATGAGCTATAAGACCTTCATTAGTGCTAAGAGAGGCAAATAATGGATTAGGAGCATCATAATATTTCATATATTCGCTAGCATCATCAAATCTAACTTTCTTAGCTTGCTTAGCTAGTTCTTTTGCTCTATCTATAGCTTTATCAGTTCTAATTTTATTAATCTCATCATAGCCTTCTTTGAAGCATCTATGAATTAGATTAACACTAGAATCCTTACCTAGACCACTAGGGGATAAGATAAAACTAATAGCATTAATAGGAATAAGACTTCCATTGTAATGCACTAAGCTTCTATGAAATTGAGAAGCAAATAAAATAGCTTCATTAACAGCTATCATTAGTTTCATCTTGTCGTTAATTCTAGGGTCTGTAATGACGTTAGCTAAGTCATATATAGTCTTAGGTATTGGAGTATTAAAAGCATTCTGACTTACTAATTCTTGTTTTAATTTTTCAAGCATCTACATAGTCCTAAATAGTTAAAAGTAGCAGATATAAGAGGATTAGAGGGTATCTCCTCTAGATTTAAAGTATCCTCTTTATAATTACTAATCTGTTCATAATAATGAGCTTTCCCCTCTGTATCAAAAGCCTTATAGTAATTTAAATTGCTATAGACTTTATGATACTTCTCTGTAAGATACTCCTCTAGTTCTGATAGTTTATTAAAGAGCATTAGATTAATCCTTCATATTCACAATATTCTCTAAGATACTTAGGAGTTATAACTTCAGCAGGACTATCACCTTCTAAATCCTCTAGAATAGTATCTATTAAATCCATCATATCTATTCTATGAAGTAGATATTCCATTCTCTCTGGCATTACTCTTTCTATAAGTTCTCTAAAAGCTGCTTGATTCCAAGCATCTTGTTCTAGATTAAAGTTCTCAATCTTACCTTCCATAGCATCTCTAGGGATATACAATACGTCGTTATCAGTATCAGCTATACCATAACTATAAGCTCCATAACCATCTTTCTCTACGATAGTATTAACCTTCTCTTTGCCTTTATTTTCTACTATAGCTGAGGATAATCTCATATCTAGCTCTTTAAATGTCATAGTTCCATATCTCCAAACTCTTTAATGAATACATTTAGGAATACTTGGTCTTTGGATATATCTCTGACTAATCTCTCAGGATATCTAAACCACCTATTAACTCTACTCATATGAGCTTCTAAAGTACAATATTGAAGCTCTGGATATTTCTCATATAAATGTCTAATAGATTCAGTCTCAGTAGGATACTTAGAAGTAGCTATATAGTAATACTTCTGTAAAGACATATAGAGCAATTCCATATAATCCATATAAGCTTTATATCTATCATAGTCTAGTAATAGAGTAAGCCTATTCTCACTAAGATTTACTCTCTTAAGCCATTGAAACCAAGGTTGAAGTTTCTTATGATATCTACTTATCCAGCATAGATAGTTAGAATCTAAGTCTCTCTTAGTCCAACTAGGATTATCCTCTTTCATAGCATATCTTAGTCTTTTCCAATTATGCTCAGCTATAGTAGTTAATAACCATAGGTCTTTTAATCTATCTGAAATCATATCTCTCCAAACTCAGCTATACAAGCTGTTAGAAATCTCTTTTCTCTATCAGGTCTTTTATAATTCTTAGGGATACCTAGAAACCATCTGTTAATTCTGCACATCCAAGCTCCAGCTTTTATAACTCTCATATCAGGATATTTAGATAATAGAGTATTAACTAAACTCCAGTCTGACTTATGAGTTTCTCTACCTTTATAGTAATACTCTTGACATAGCTCATATAGCAATTCTACATATTCTCTATATAGCTCTACAGCTGTCTTATTAATATATAGCTTTATCTTAGAGTAACTATTAGAATCTACTTTTCTAATCCAATTAATATAGGGATAGTACTTATCTCTATATCTCACAGACCAAGTAGCGTAGAAAGCAGTAGATTCTTTTCTAGATAGACCATTAGGATATAAACTATGCATATATGTAGATACAGGTATCCAAGAGTTATCTAGTGGAGTATCTAGTAATTTTTCTAACTCCTTTAATCTAGCAATCTTTGAACTCATATTACTCCAAACTCCTCTATGCAGTATTTAATGAATAGAAGTTCTTTACTAGCGTCTCTATAAGTATTAGGCACTCCTAAAAACCATCTATTCATTCTAGCCATCCAAGTTCTAGGTTCTAATAGACTCATCTCAGGATAAGCTCTTATCATATATGTAATAAACTTCCATTCTGAATCATATCTCTCTAGACCTTTGTAGTAATAAGCTTGAGCTATCTCATAAACTAACTTGCAATATTCATAGAATCTATTGACTGCATTTTTATTAATAAGCAATACTCTTTTAGAGTCATTAGGATATTCATACTTAAGCCAATTACTCCAAGGAGTTCTATTATGAAATAATCTCTGAGACCACATAGAGTAATGATTATCGACAGCTCTATGAGTTCTATACTCAGGATGAGTTAAATGTATATATTCTCTAATAGGAATCCAAGAGTCATCTATAACATCTAGTTTACTCTCTAATTCTCTTAGTTTAGTAATCAGTGAACTCATATTTACTATTATCTCCCTCTATAGAGTAATTAACTACAAATGAAGTGAGATATATCTCAAATCGTCTCTTGAAAGCTTTAATAATACCTCTAGGAACAGAATTAGGAGTATTGAAGCTAATAATGGCATTATTATCCTCTCTAGTAATCTTAACATTACTAGCATTTAATTTACAACCCCAATTAGCTTCTCTCCAAGGTCTCCAAGTAGGATAACCATAAAGTTCTATATTTCTTAAGACTTTATCTCTATATTCTAAGAAGTTCTCTAAAGATAAGCCTCTTACTTGTAATATATCAGCCATCTCTTTTTCATCTCTATTCTCTCTATATTCTATAGCTTTCTGAGTCAAATCACCACTTAGAATATCTAGGCTATCAGGCATAGGAATGAGTTTATTAAAATCAAAGTTTGAATCACAAGATTTAATAGAATCTAAGATAGTATCAAGATTATTAGAGCTTTTAGCAGTAACTATTAATGTATTTGATACTTCTACTGACATTAATATCCCCTATTATAGTTATAGAACTGTTGATTTCTCATCTGCTGTTCTTGAAGCATTCTTTGATACTCCATTTGCTGTCTTTGCAATTCCATCTGCTGTTGCATTTGCTGTTGTTGTCTTTGCATATCAGCTTGCATTCTAAGTTGGTCTGCTTGATTTTGTAGTTGTTGATATGTCATATTATGCTTGTTATGTAAGTTTTGCCAAAACATCTGACTTTCTAACTCTTTCTGTTGGCAAGCATAATCACTACTAGCACAAGAAGCAAATAGACTACTAGCTACTAAAGCTATTAAGATTAATCCTTTCATTTTTATCTCCTTTTATTACATTTAATACCAGCTTTTCTAAGCAACTTAACTCCATCTTTATCTAGATTGAGTAACTCTTTATACCATACTTCTTTTACTGTTCCAGATTGAATAATTGCACTAGCACAATTAACACAAGGAGCATAAGAGCAATAAAGTATAATCTCATCACTACCTCTATAATTAATCAAGCAATTAACTTCTGCGTGAATTACTGTAGGTAGAGTCCTTTTATTCTCATCTCTAGTAGGCATATTTAATGCACTATCATTAAATCCTACAGATACTAGTTTATTATTACTAACCGCTATACAAGCTACAGGTCTAGTATCTCTACTATATTCCTCAGCATTTTTAACTAATTGCCATATAAATGAACTAATATTCATCATAACTCCTTTGGGAAAGATTCCATAGCTTTACGATAAGGGTCAGTAACACTAGCTAGTAATCTATTAGCTGTAGATAACCAACCGATAGAGAAATAAATACCATCTATAGTTCCGCTAGTTATAGAAGCTGCTAAATGTGTTTCTATACGTACATCAAACAGATATTCTCGCCTATCTAGTTTATCGTCATATAAAGGATAGGACAAGCAATACCCGAATAAGTGCTGTTCTATCTTAGAATACAATTCTTTAAGCAATAAAGCTTTAGAGACGCTATAAGCACTCTTAGTAAGCATATCTAAATCAATATAATCAGAATAATCTGGTGGATATAATTCAGGTAATCTAATAGTTCTATCAGGATTACAGATAACATCATAGACATAACCTTTAAATAACTTCATACGTCTAGGAGTCATCTTTGCTTGTATTTCATCTGGTATTTTACTTTCAATGGAGCTTCCATTTATACATACACTTAAAGTATCTTTTGATAGTTCTACCAAACAATCTGAAGTAACTAATAATAATCTATTATCGGTTCTAAACTTTAACATCTATATACTCCTAGTAACCATATTTTGCATTTTCTTTAATCTTTTCAGCTTGACTAATAACATAGTCTAACAGCTTAGTATCCTCTAGTCCTGACATATCATATATAGATTTATCTATACAGTAAACTAGCTTTAGACCTTTATAATCTACATCTCCTATGAATACTGTATTCTCTTTGTAATAGTCTACAGAGACATCTGTTATAACAGAGCAAAGGATAATATTATCCTTAAATATCTGCTTAAAACCTCCATATTTATAGCTATTAGCAAAGCAGCCATAAGAAGTAAATAAATCTATACAAGCTTGTTTTAGAAGCTCTAAGAACTTTTCTGATAGTAACCTATTTATAACAGCAGTAGGATTCATAGCTATATAGTCTAAATCTAATATTCCCTTATCTGTAGAGTTTTTATAGATAAATTGCTGTTGAACATACTTATTAAGCATACTTTCAAATGGCTGATATATCTTATCTAGAGGTTTAGTAAATGCTAATTCTATTAGAGAATTGTCTAGTAAAGCAATACTTACAGCTACATCAGATGCTTTAACACTTCTTATACACTTATACTTGATATAAATATCATTAATTTTGACAAACTTACATTTCATTTCTACATTCCTTATAATTTGCTTTATACCAGTTAGCTACTGCTTCTGGTGATTTATCTTTAACCCATTTCTTTCTAGACTCATCCCATTTACCTACTCTAGAGTTAATTTCTTTAATAGTCTCAATCATACATTTAAACCAGTTAAATCCTAGATAATAGATATTAGAGAAAAGATATTCAATGAAGTTTACTAATAGTTCATTAGATATATCAGGATGTTTCTTTAAATCCTCACTTAGACCTAAAATAGTAACTTCTAGAGCTGTAGCATTTCCTAAATACTCTCTAGATTGATTTGCTATGTTTATAGCTATTTCATAATCATCGTCTAGAACATTAAAAGCAAAGACTGCCATATCACAATAAGCATCTATTTTTTCATAGTCATCTTTAGCTTCTTTAAGTTCATTGACTTCCTCTAATAGATTATTTATTAGACCACTAAATTGATTTTCTCTAGTTAGATGTCTCTCTTTTCTCCATTCTTTTAGAGCTTTGCGAACAACTGCTATTGATACTAATTCATTTTTATGTGCCACTAGTCTTTACTCCTTTCTTTAATCCTCTAGGTCTTTTAGTCTTAGTAAGTTTCTCTACTCTAAGGTCAAACTTTACTCTGTCAAATCTATAGCGATAGAATGAAGTTAAGATTCTTACGAAGTTTCTTATTAAAGTTCCTCGTCTAGTAGGAGATACTTTATTTCTGACTCTTAAAGCTAGCATAGACTCCTCTATCTGTTCTCTAGTAAACCCTGTCTTATAGCATTTCTCATATTTCAATAAATACCATTCCATAGTGTTACTACACATAAAGGAATGCAATGCTCTAGTAGGATTAGCATCTGAATAGAAACTAGCTTTAATTTCTTTCATATGACCCATACTATAACCCTTCCGTTAGATATTTCATATTGCAATAACCTAATTTATCTAGCCATATTAGACAATAGCTAATAAACTCCTCTAAGAGTTCATCACTAGCCTCTAGCTTTAAATCAGGAGAATATCCAGCCATTTTCATAATATAGCTGTTTATTCTATAGCAGCATCTGATATTATTCATATGCCTATAGATTTTAAGCTCTTTATTTACTGATACATATTGGATAACAGACTGAAGCATACCTTTTAAAGCTTCAGAAGTACATTCTGGCTTTTCTAACATATAAGCTAAGGTCTGAAGTAAATAAGCTATTAGATTATGTTCTAATGGATAATCTTTTAGTTTAAGTCTTAACTCTACTAATTCATTCTCTGTAATCATCTCACACCTTTAAATTAACATCTCTAGCATATGTAAGAATAGCTAGACTATCACTTATACCATCTAGTAAAGCACCTCTTTCAGAATAGAAATTAACATAGGGATACTTCTCTTGCATTTTCTCGCATATCTTAGCTTTACGTATCTTTCTATCTTTCTCATTAATCTCAAAGTGTTTTTGCCATAATCTAGGGTTTACAAAAGCAAAAGGAATACAATTAGCCATTAGCATTCCTTGAATTATGCCAAAGTTAGTACCAAAAGAAAATACACTCTTTACACCTTGTCTAGGCATAGAGTGAACATTTTCTATATAGGCTTTAACTATTAAGTCTGGAGATTCTGATAAGTCATAGAGTATTTTAGCATAAGTGTCTGTATTGTAAGCATAAGCTTGAGCAGGTTTATCATCAATCTGCATAGCCATAGCACCTTTAAACCCTGGGTCAAAAGCTAAGTAAGCTCTTGACTTTTTATGTTCTACCATTTTAACTCCTCATATTGAAATTAAAACAGCTTTATAACAGAAATTAACTTAATGTTTTATATCGCTACATTGTGAGCAATCTTGACAAGCTATTAAGTCTTTTAATAATCTAACAGCTTCCTCTGCTGAATTAATAGGGAAAGTCAAGACTTCTGTATTATGACAAGTAGTACATTCAGCTACTACTAGTAATACAGCAGTATGAGTAGAACGCTTCTCTACATACTTCTCATATACAGGTAAGTCTAGACTATCTCTCATAGTAGTCATAGATAATATTTTCATTGCTTTATCACCATAATTTTACATCCGTCTAGATGAATATAGTAATGTGTAGATTCCTCTGTTATATAAAAACAGCTGCTAGTACACCATAAATCATCGTAGTTAAACGTTAAAGCCTTAGAGGTATCTTTATATACTCTAAGGCTTCTCGTCTCTCCTAAGCTATCCCAAGAGCATACAAGATACTTTTTAGACCTAGATAATTTCTCTAGTCTAACTTTTACTCTAGGGATAGCTTTTAACTTTTTACCTATATACTCTAATGTCATAGATTCATTACCACTATATAAGCTGCAAAGAATGCTATTAACACTAAAATTACTTGAGTTACTTCCCATTTAGTCATATTATAAATCCTGGAACTGAAACTATATTGCCATTAGTATCTTTAATGGCTTTAGAAGTAAAAGGACATAAAGTCTTAACTTTTAATTTATTAGCCTTACAATACTGCTGTACTATACTAGATACTATATAGTAAGCATTATCTTTAGTATTTATAGGCAAACCTTCTAACTCTCCAAACTCTTGAATAAACAGTCCTTGACCTATCTCTCTAATAGTAGATTTAACTCTAGCTACTTTACCACTAGGTTTAAATGTCCATCTATAACCTACTCGATTATTTTTACCAGGTACATCTACTACTACAGGATGAGGTGTTAGATTAACTATCTTAAATGCTGCTAAGCTTTGCATTCAATTTCCTTATAGATAGCATCTTGTTTTATAAACTCCTCATCTAGTTTACCTAATAGTTCCATAGCTTTAGAAGTAGAATAGATATCAGGGTCATAAGTAACTGTATATTTTATATTTTGATGTAATACAGCTTCTATATATTCCATATGTTTTTCATTAACTCCGTGCATATCATCATAAGGAGTATACATATCTACATTAATAAAAGTCTGCATTCCATAAGGATTAAACTCTATAGATACTCTAGAATACTTATTAAATAAAGTATTCTGTAGAGTAGCTATATAGTAACAGATATTCTTAAGATACTGCTTAATCACACATTCCAAGATGGCTATTCTCTGCTTACCTAGCAGATTAAGTTGTATAGGATAAAGTACTTTAACATAATCATAAAGACATTGCTCTTTATTATTCTCAGCCTCTATCTCTCTAGTATTTAATGCTAGTTTTTTACAGATTAATCCATCATTATAATCTAACAGAATGTTACTTGTAGTAGATAATATCTTTAGATTAAACTGACCAAATAAGTCTTTTCTGAATAAACCAGTTCTTTCTCTTAAATACATTAATCCTCCTTTACAACTTCACTTAATTTAGACAATACCTCTATGATAGTCTTTATAGGATTTTCCATATCTCTATGATAGAAAGTATAATCAAACATACTCTGTGTAATATTAATAGTAGAAATACTAATAGTATTCCATTTCTCTTTATGTTCAATGAGTATTTTAACTTTCATATCATCAAAATCACACTTTAAATTAATATAGTATTTATAATCTAAGGCTTTACTTATCTGCTCTCGCAGATTTAAGAGAAACTTCTTAAGAGTTAAAAGGAACTCTTGAATTAAATCGCAGATATCACTAAATTGCTTATCAGGATATATAAATAATACTTTATTAAAAAAATCAGCAGTGAATGCCTTATCGTCTGGATGTTTATAATTGTAGACTCCTATTTTCCCATATAATCTATTATCATCAACAATAGTATATACAAAAGAAGCAGTTTTTAAACCCAAATCTCGATTTAATTTACGTAATTCAGTATTATACTTATGAAATAGTTCTCGTAAATCCATATATAATCCTTTAACTCTTAATTACTCTATCTACTACAGGTTTAATATTAGATAATAGTAATATTATGATACTTTCAGTATTTACATTGCTATCACAATTAATTATATAATCTACACCACTATTAGTATTTATTCTAATAGTATTACCTAAATCTTTAACACTCTCATCAGTTAGGTTTATAAAAACTGATTGAGTATCAAAAGAGTAATATACTCTAGGTATATAAGATGTCTCTCTTAATACTGAACTTAATTCTTGACGTAGATAAGTTAACTCATCTTTTACATTTTCTAGATACTTACTAACTATATTAGATAGCTCATTAAACTTATCTGTTTTATGAGGATATCCAAATAATACATTATCATAGAAATTATTCACTGTATCTGTACCATTTGCTAATAATGGCTTAAATAAAAATAACATACCTCTTACAGCTTCTAACTTATCATCTAAAGCTAAATAAGATACAGTATTATCTACTCTCAATTTATCTAGTTTATAGATATCCTCTTTAAACTTCTCTGTTAATTGTATTATATTCATTAATGTGTCTCCCATTGATTTTTACCAAACTTAGGTTCTCCGTGAACAGGGTATTTTAGACCTAATTCATAGCTAGTATCTATAAAACTCTGTTCTAATATTGAACCAAACTCCTCTTTAATTTCAGGTCTAATCTCGAAACTAATAGCATCGTGAACATTTAATATATAAGCAAAGTCTTTATCATACTTATACTTACTTCTTAAGATATTGTCTATATGAACTAATAAATACTTCATATAAATAGCTCCAGCAGATTGTAATAGTAGATTTAAAGCACTATGAGGACTTCTACAATAAAGCTTCCTACTATCTAAACCATAGAGATTATCTGCCATAGCTTTAGCGGTAGAATCCTCTACTAGGTCATTATAACCTTTAGTACCACTTTTAAATCTACTAGTAAGTTTAGTAGCATAGATAGTAGCTTTAATTAATTCGTCATCTACTGGAGCATATTGAGTTTTATTAACTGGATAGTAAAGCTTTCCATTAATCTCTTTACTTCTAGAGGATATACTATCAGATGCTATAGCATATTCATCACTAGTATAATCAAACTCTTGACCTTTATAAAGCATATGACCTAGCTTAGTCATACCTGCACCATATAAAGTGGCATAAATAAAGATTTTAGCAGCATCTCTAGTATCTAATCCAGCTATTCTTTGATTTACAGTATGAACGTCAGTACCCTTAGACTTATCTCCGTGTTCTACAACTTTAGCATAGTAATAATTGTCGTATTTACTGAGATAATGACCTAACATCACTAACTCTAAAGCCGAAGCATCTACATCCACAAAAACTCTACCTTCAGGAACACATATTAATTCTCTCATAAACTGGTCTTTACTAAGTTGTGTCATATTAGGGGAATTGTGTGTCATCCTTCCAGTATTCGCTCCGAGACTATCTACTTTACCGTGTATTCTATGAGTATTGGGATTATAACAATTCATAAAACTACCAGCTCCAGTACATAGCATACTAAGGTCTTTATTAGTCTTTAGATAGTCTTTTAATAAACTCTTAGCTTCGTTTAATTCCATACCATACTCCTAGTAGCAAGCATTGTCCTAGTAGAAATCCTAATAGATATATGATGTTTTTAAGCCAAATAACACGTTTCTCAAGCTCTTGAATATAAAGGTTAGTACTTATACTAGTACTAATATTATTATCGCTTAGAGTGCATTCTTTTGCATTTAAAAGGCTATATATCATTCGTTGTAAATCTACTTGTTCTTTCTGCATAGTTTCTATACTTAACATCCTAGTTCTAATTAACGTCAAATCAGAGGATTCATTCGCCATCAGACTCATCACTAGAGTCAAACTTACTATCAAGTGTCTCAGCATTTACGACTATATTTCCTTTCTCAGTAAATACTACTGGTTTCCAATTATAGACTCTCATTAATCTATCAGCTATTTGTTGTCTGCTAGACGGATTAAATACTTGAAGCTTTAACTTTTGATAAGTACAACCTTCAGTAGTGATAACATCTATAGTTCTAAAAGGTTTATCTCTTAGAATACCCTTATACTTTACAAATCTACCATTCTTGCCTATAGGGAGCTGATATTTAGGCGTAAAGATACCTAGAGGTTTAGTAGAGTCTAATATTAGCTTCTTAATACTAGACCTCTTAGGAATTATCACATCACCATCAGCTACTAGCATAGGAGGGAATTGCTTTCTAAGCTTTTGCTCTAAACCTATAGAGTGCATTTGTAATCTAGCTGATTCTTTTCTAGCTTTATCTATATCAAAATAACAACCATATTCCTGTTGGTCAAAGATAATAGAAGCTACTCTATATTCACACTCTCTGATAGACTTAGATGGGTATCTTTCTTTCTTGATTAACTCATTATAAAGCATATAAGTTACATCTACATCTCTTTTACAATAAGTCATCATTTCTTGATTTAATCCATTAGCAAAATCGTCATAATCTAACTTAACTAAACCTAGTCTAAATCCAAAAGCTTTAATGCTATAACTACCATATAAACTAGGAGGTATTACAGCTCTAGATTTATCAAACTCTGCTAATACGTCTTTAGGTAGAGTAAGCTTAGCATCTATTAGAGTATCTATTAGACTCTTATCTTTAATCTTACCTAATAGACGTTCTATAATAGGAATATCAAACTTACAGATATTATGACCTATAATTATATCAGCTGAATCTAGTATAGCCTTAGCTTCGTTTAATAAGCCATCTGAATTATTTACTTTTTCACAAGTATATATCTTAGTAGGATTACTATCTATCTTTAAGGCTATACACCATATATGCTCTATATTCTTTACTAAGTCCACTAATGGACTTGTTTCGATATCAAATACTACCTGCATAGTTATGAGTTCTATAAGGTCTAATATAAATCACAAAGTTCTTTTCTGTAGCTCTATAGCAATTTATAATCTGACATTTATATTTATACTTAGCTAATTCCTCAGCAAATATATTTCTGATTAGCTTAGTAGTATAAGTACTATCACTAACTATAACATCAAATCTAATAGACCCCAGTTTCTTTTTACTTTGAGAATAATGCCTAGTAAAGATTTCGATAATACTAGAATTACGTTCTAGTATATCTCTGCATAATATATTCCATTCTGGCATTTCTACGCTCTTATTTATAATCGTATCTATATAAGTCTGTAAATCTATTCTTGTATCTTTCTCTATACTCTTACTAGGTTTAAACCATAGAAATACGATAGCTACAGAACAGATTATAATCAATACAGCAGGTATTATTACAAAATCACTCATTTTCTAATCTCCTTTTCGATAATCGAACAATTACAGTCTTTCATATTTTCTAAGATACTTAGTCTCTTGTACTCTATTACAGTATTAGATATTAAACCTGCAATACCTATAACTAAAATTGTAACTGCAAAATAGAAGTCTATATTACCTTTAATCATCTTTACTATCCTTTTTGATTGAGCAATTACATTCAGTTAATGTATCTAGAGTTTTCTCTAATACTTTAACTTTTTGATTATTTATTACAAGTATTGCAATTACTCCAGCTATAGTTAGTATGAGTAGTGCTCCTAATGTAGAAAAAAGTGCTAGTAAAGCATTATCCATTTCTTTCATTCCTTTCCCTTTCTATACGTTTTTTAGTATTATCTATAAACTCATAAAATTTATAAGAGTAATAAACACCACGAACAATCCAGAAAAGCACCATAAATACTAATAATACTTCAAATATCATTCTATGCCTTCTACTGTATATAGTTCACTAAGAATATCTTTATAAGTCTCTAGTAATGTCTCTTTAACAAACATAAACTTAATACCACTAATAAGCTTCTTATCTAGTTTATGCTTCTTTACTAAAGCTTCTAGATAGTCTTTAATCTCAGCTACTGTCATAGACATAAACTTAACCCTATTTACTAGTCCTGGAATATCTTTTAAGTCATCTAAAATAGCTTCTAATTCTCCATAATCATCTTCTGGCTCTAGAGTATGTTCTGTATGATAAAAACCATAACCAGGAGTACTTCTATAAGCAGGATATACATAAGTCTTAGTATCTAGGTTTTCATCAAAGATACAATCAGTATCTGGTTCATAATCTATAGTATTCCATAATTTAGTTAGATTATCAATGAAGTTATTATCTAAGATACTGTCATCAAAGCCATTATAGACTATATAAGGATTACCTTCTATGAACTTAGGCTTTATATCTAGTATCTTTTCAGCTTCATTAGGTTCAATAGACATATCATTATCTTTAACTATGGCTATACACTTACCTTTACTATAGGTCATAGTATCTCCAACTAAAGTAGCTAATCTAGCCTCTGTATGCTTTAGCTCTACTCTACCACTATGATGGTCTACAATAGAGCTAACTGATACTATATTCTCACCACTAGCTAATGGAAATACTATTCCAGGTTTAGTTAGGCTAGTATTTAAATCAGTACCACTAAAGGACTGACCATCTACTTGGTCTACACTATTTGTCTTTAGGTATTTTCGCATTTAATATCCTCTCTGCTAATTGCTTTAATTCAAGGTCTTTCTTAGCTTCTGATATGATTTCTTGAGTAGACTTTCTAAAATCCCATAGAAAGTCTTTAAAATCTGATTCCCATAAAGCTCTAACTCTTTGGTCTTTAGTCTTAGACTTCTCAGCTTCCTCTAGGTCTAAGAATACTGCATAGATATTATCTTTATCGTGAAGTATATATGCTAAGGGTTCAGTTCCTTTATAGACTATAAATACTCTTATAGTATTATCCTCAGAACCTATGAAAAAATCTAGTTTAATTCTAAAGTTATCAGATACTATAGAATCTAATCTAGATATTAAATCCTTTCTAAGGTTATCTATCTGTTTAATAGATATATCTTTGATAACTATAGCCCTTAGACCAAAATGATATTCTGTCATATCTTTATTCATAGTTAAATTGTCTACTTGACTAGTTTTAGTATCAATAATATCTGATAGAGACATAGTCCAATCTAGGAAAGCCCCATAGACTTTATCTATTTTATCTACATACATATTAACTCCTATGGATGTTTATGGAGAGTATTTAATGGAACTGACTTAAACTCATAATCTTTGAAGTATTGCTTTAAGATAGGTATAAGCTCTTGTACTTTCATATTATGAAGCTCTTTTACCTCATCAGATACTTTCTCTACATCTGCTAGATTAAAATCTACAGTAGTACTAGATACTTCCTGAGGATAGTTATAAAATACAGTTGGGATTTGAATGCAAAACTTAGAACCATCTTTAAAGGTCTTTTCTAAGTGTAATGCCCAATAATGTACCTGATATTCGTTAGAACTAGCCAACTCTCCTGAATTAACTCTAATAGCTTCTAGAGACTTCTGAGTCCATAGAGTGATGTTTACTACTTTACCATTAGAGTAATCTACTATTCTTTTTACTAATGAATCCATCCTACTTCCTTATATAATTTAAGTGTATTCTCTATACATACTTTAGTCCATATTTTCCATTCTGGATGCAAGATAGTATGAGAATAAGCACTATTAGCGTTAGAGATATTAAGAGTTAATAAACCCTCTCTAGTTGTGTTATCAAAATCTCCAGTACATACAGCATTACTACCTCTACCTATATTATTACTCATCATAGGAGTCATATGGGTATAACCTTTAACTCCTCTTGTAGTTAAGTATCTTTGTATTTGAGCTACTCCATAATATGGAACTACAAAGCCATTAGATAGCATCTGTAAAGGAATATAGACATTCATCTCTGGATTCTCTATAGTCTCTTTATCAGTGTAATATATATAAGCATTCTTTACTTGCTTTAATAATTTATCAAATAGGTAATTTAATGGAGCTAAATCTATAGGTTCATTCAGTATAGTTGCCAAATTAGAAGGAACACCTAGATAGTTATTAAGAGCGTCTCCAAGCATATCTCTAAGTGTATTATTACCTACTTTAGTATTATTTTCAAAGCAAGCTTTTTTTAGATTTGTAACTCTATCCTCATAAAGACTTAAAATCTCATAATAAAGTTTATTAAGTCTTTCTACAACATCAGAAGCTATATTTTCATCATAAGGTTTACTTAGAGAGTAAATACTAGCTATATATTTTCTATCAGTAAAAGTATTCATAGATATTAAAGACATAGCTACCATAGGATGAAGTGGATTAAACACTTTACCATTTTCTGTATCTTTAATTAATACTCCATATAAAGTACTTTTATCTAAGTTATTTACTTCCTCTAGGATTCTATTAATACTAGACGTAGTAGTGATATTAACTATCTTAGAATCTAATGCTTTATTATTGTCAAGTAAAACATTATCATTTACTAAATCACTCATATCCTCTGTATAATACTTTGGATATTCTATCCATCTACCTGCTTTTTCTACATTAAGCCATAAGATTTCATAATTGGTATTAATAGGTAATAGATTCTGAAACAGCTCTTTAGTTCTATCATCTAAACAGTCATAACTAGGTAAACTACCAGTACTATTATAGATAAAAGAGACTGTTTTATATAAAAGCTCTATCTTATCTTTAAACATCTCTCGGACTTTATCTAGATATGAATTAAGAAACACATTCTCTACGATTGTCATCGTTGCAACTCCTCTAGTGGAAATGTTATATCAGTACTATAATCATTAGTAGTTCCAGTAAAGTTTAGACTAGCTGTATCTAGAGTTTTATCGAATAACACTTCATTAGACGCTTCATCTAGGTTATCTCTAGTAGCTAGTATCTTAATAAACTCTACAGTAGCTACTAGACAATTCATAAAGAACTGAGCTAGTTTAATACTTCCATAAGTCTCTACTTGACTAGCTGTATTAGCTATAGGCTTAGCAATAATAGATACATTATCATTCTGATGCAATAAAGCTAAGAATCGTAAGTATTTTTTAGCAAATATTTGCCTAGTCTCAAAATCTGGAGCACCTATATACACACAGTGATAAGGGTCTAGATTTTTGTGATTTATATGTAGAAACTCATTAAGTCTAAAGTAGTTATTATGTAGCCTTAAAGAAGTACTAGCTAATGAAACTAATTTACCTCTGTTAATTAAACTTAATTTCCCTATAATTAGTCTAGTATTATTACTTCTATTTATAATTGAATTATCAGTAAATAGACTAAAAGATTCAGCAGTATTAAGTCTTAGCATATTATTAGCTTCTAATGTTTCTTGTTCAAAAATACTGATAGAGTGAAAGATATTATTCATATTTAATATCTCACATAGTTCTATTAGATTCTCAAAGACATTACACATCATACCTCCATAACCTATAGAGACAATGTCTAGCTTCTTTTTCTTGACTGCTAGTAAGTCTTTTTTAATGTCTTTAAGGTTATAACCTAGATTCTTTAGCTGTTGCTCTAATGGTATTCTCTTTAGTCTTAGCCATCTTTCAAAGAATCTACTAAGAGTAAAGTCTTTAGTTCTGAATCTCTCTACATATGAAGTCATATCAGCTAATATATTGCTTTGATATCCTAAGTCTCTAGAGAATATATAAGGTACATAATTATCTAGTAGCAATTTCTTATTCTTTTTATTAAAGACACTATATTTATCCTTCGGAGCAATGAAAGCATATCTAGTGATAAAACTCATAGATAGATGCTTATTTAGATTATCATCAGAATATCTCTTATTGTTATTTATAATAGAGCTTAAATCAACAGTATTTTGAGTTCTCTCTTTTAGACTATTATCAGTTAAATCTTTAGTAGCGTTAGAACATAGAATACCCAACTTATATTTATAGTCGTTTATAGTCATTTTACTTCCTATATTAAATTAGGGCTATTTCTAGCCCTATGATTATTTGCCACTACCAGCAGCAACTTTAAGAGTAGTGATATCTACCTCGTCTACTTGAACGTCATCATCATCTGTAGATTCATCAGTAGAGTTATTATTACTCTCAGCTTGCCTAGTAGCTTGCTCAGCTTTCCTTTGGTCGATAATTTCTTGAATAGTCATTTAGTCCTCCTTTTTAAAAATAGTGATATCAAAAGTGTTTGGCTTGTCAGACTTTCTATCAATTTTAGTCTCTCCACTAGTAGCTAGAATGTTATCATCTTTTGCTAATAGGTTTGTAAACTCATTCATAGCTATCTGACCTATCTTAGCTATTTTAAGAGCTGTTGGGTCATTATCAGTTGAGATTCTAATTACGGTCTTTTTAGTTTTAATATTAGGGAAGTCTGAGTAGACTTTTTCAAAGTCTTGATTAATGATAGTAATTAAACTATCTCCCTGCTTCATAGCCCACTCTGCTGCTTCCTCAACTGTATCGAAGCTAGCATTAGGCTTAGTATCCTTATCAATGCTAGATGCATTGATATAACCTTTATAAGCTTTAGTAGTATTTTCTTTGCTATCATCTTTCTTTAAAGTCTCAAGCAATTTTGCTAGAAGTTCCTCCGCTTTTTTCATAAATGTCCTTTTTCATTTGCAAATAAAAATAATCAAGATGGTCTATTCACCATCACCTACTAGTACAACCTCCTTTCTCTGTAAGATATCTATATTACAATCTAGTAGTTCTAATAGATAAGTCTTTAATTTATTACTAGCTATATTTAATAAACTCTTAGAATTAAGCTTTACTTTTAGATTATCTGTTAATTGAATTATCTGATAATCTAAGCTATCAGTCTTATCTGTAATTACTAGAGTTATATTAGGAGTGTCTAGTTTTATATTAGAGTCTAATGTAATCTCTAGATTCTCTATATTAAATACAGCTCTATCATCTAGAAACTTTTCTTGAATATATTTAAAAGTCTGAATAAATAGAAATAGCTGTAAAATTAGAGATTCGGGATTCTGAATATTTAAAAGTTCATTTGCTGTAGTTCTGTTGATAAAATAATAGCATCTATTTATACTTGAAAATAAACTACTATTTATAGCATTATATAAAATCTCATCACCATTACCTATAAAAAAGCGTCTATTTAATAAATTTACTTCTCCTTTAAATCTAGCAATATTTTCAGCTGTATTATCAGTAGCTATTATAGCTACTAGATTATAGTGGTTACATAAATCCTTAGTTATATTTATAGTAGTATTTGCAAGACTACCTTCTAATCTATTATACTTCTCTAAGATATACTTTCTAGTCTTTATCAATAGCTCTAACTTCTCTAGTAATTCTCCATAGTATTCCATTAAAGTCATTTTATAGCCTTTAATATAACTGCGATAACTGATTAGATAAATACTTTACTTTTGTTGGAAAGAAGTATCTTTCTATGTCAGATAGTCTATTACGAGCTTTAGAGATATTAATATCTCCTATGACTATAACTACTGTAGAACCATACTCATCCTCTTTATCCGTAATAGCTAATGTTGAATATTTATTATCCGTAACTCTATTACTCAATATAGCTATTTTAAACCCTACAGACTTATAGTAAGTTATTACTATTACTTCTATATCTTTGTCATCCATTATCATTATAAAGTTATAGAAGTAGTTAAGTAAATCAGCAGACAATGCTCCTGATACTTCTTTATTATCATAGTCTTTAAAGTAATGAACTTCATTTCTATTTTTAGCATCTATCTCTAGATACATCTCTTTTATACATCTTGGTATAAGAATTTGGTCTTTAAAATCCATCAATATATCTACTATACTTTTCATTTCTTTATCTCCTCGGTAAACTCTATATAACCTACTTTTAATATAACTATATCATTCACTAATTCTATAGATATAGATACATTAAAGTCTATACTCACATACTCTAAAGCGTAATTTGCTATGTTCCATAAAGAGAGAATTATACTAGGGTATTCTAGTGCTAAAGCCCAATTATCTATTATCTTAAACATATCAGTATAAATAATATCGTCAAACTTTAGTTTAAACTCAAATTGCTTATTACCCTTAACTGACTTAATAGTAATGAATTGAACATCTTTTAAGAAGTTAAAATGAAAATCCTCAACTCTCTTTTTAAACCTAGCCTCTATGATTTGCATATCATCCATAGTCATCTCTTTAATTCCTTTTCTAGCTGTACTATATGGTCTATAGTTAAGACTATCTTATTCTTATCAAATAAAACAGAAAAATCTAAAGTAATATCATTAAGATGTATCTTATCTATGACCACATAAGAGTTCATAAATAAATCCCATAGATTTAATACATCTTTAGCTATATCTCTGTCATAGTTCTCTAGGATGTCTACAACACTATGATAGGTGTATTTACCTGTATGAGGGATTAAAGTTGTAACTCTCTCTTTATTAAATACCCTTAGATTTATAGACTTCACAAGGTTATACTCAGTATTGCTGGATACAATCTCACGTATCTTTGGTATATGCTCTTTGAACTTATTAATCATCCAATATAAATCACCCTCTGTCAGCATCTATATACTCCTTATAGAAAAAATTAAAGTGTCTAAGGGAATACACCCTAGACAATTTACACTTCACAAGAGACGCCGAAGGCGCTAACAATGTGATACTTATTTAAAAGCAAAATAAAGCTCTACAATTGATTGTAATGTCTAGATAGTATCTTTATACTACTAAACTATTATCGTCGATTATAGAGCTTGCTAGATATGTCTATGAGGCTAACAGATATAATAGCCATCTATGTTGTTTCTAATGGCTTGATATATATCCTCATTATAATTGCTCACTATGCCTGTTAGGTCAATATCCTTATCGGTTACTTGCTTTAGGATACTCTCTAGGATAGGCTCTTTATACAACCTAGCTAGTGTGTATCTATAGCACTTTCTCAATTCCTCGCAGTCATTGGCATATACACCAAATGAATCGTGAATTGGACTGACTACTATACCTCTCTCCCTTAGCATAGTAATCACTTGCCTACATACCCAAGCATCTAAGCTGTGTACCAAATTTACTGCTAGACTTCTCCAGTTATCTTTAGATGCTTCATTATCCTCACACCTAATGTTGAAGCTAGGATACTTGATACTCTTATCAAGCTCCTTTACTTCTATCTTGTGAATCTTTGTAACTAGACTTGGAACATATGCATAATGTCCATCAGGTAATCTCCAACTATGATATAACTTAGGCTCATATAGACTATTGATATACTCCTTTAGTCTTATAGGACCACTAGCTAGTTCCTCTATGGCTTGTTCAAACACTCCATAGTAGTTACCTAGCATTGTCTTAGGGGTAGCTACTGAGTTGTAGCCAGAAGTCATAATGCTAGCCTTTATGACATCTCTAGGCTTTGCTAAGTCTAGCTCTTTAGCCTTAGCCTCTAGCCAAGCATCTAAGTCATCTCTATCTCTAGGCTGTACTAGCTCTCTGACTCTATCATACACTAGGCTATAGAAGTCTTGTCTCTTAGTATTGCCTAATACATTCAATTTCTCCATAGCTTTCTCATCTCTAGTGATGACACTCATCAGCTGATAGCCACTAGCTGTAGCGTCTAGTCTGACTATCTGTCTAGACTTTCCAGTCTGTAAATAGTGCTTATACTCCTTGACTGCTTGTTTAAACAATAACTTATCACTAGCTGTATTAGTTAATTCCTCTAGACCTTTATCATCTAACAACTTCTCTAGGTTACTTCTACTCCATTGTAGTCTAGTCTCCCAGTTAGACTTGTCTAGACCATAGGCATTAGCTATATCAATCAATAGCCATTCATTGCCTCTAGCATTGACTTCTCTATGCTGGTAGAATCTAAGCAGAGCTTTACCATATTCATTGGCTTGAACATTTATGCAGTAGCCTTTGCTATATATCCTTCCTCTCTTATCATAGTTCCATTCAAAGTAGAATGGTCTAGTAGAATACTCCTTAGCCATATCTCTTAGCTTAGTGTTAAACTTGCTAATACCTTCACTACGATTGGTATCGTCTAGTGTACTATTGATGAAGTCTAGGTCTAGACTATAGGCTACACTAGAGAGATACTCTAGTACATCTAGGTTAATGCTAGAGTTATCGCTCAAAGCTAAGTGTTGATTAGCCTTATGTCCTAGTATATGTTCACTAGGGTCTGAATACTCTAGTGGTATTATGCTAGGTCTAAGGTCATAGTCCAATGGTAAGTCAGTCTCTAGTAATCCTTCTGCTATTAAATCAGCATTAGGCTTGACTAGATATGACATACTTCCCTTATCATTAGGGATACGATTAATATCGTATAGTCCGCAGTGCTGTAGCACTCCTAGTACTAAAGCACCTAGTTGTATATCCCATATCACTGACTTATCTTTGCTAGTGTAAATCATACCAGCTATGGACTGTAATACACCTCCATCTAATGGTAGAGTAGAGATAGCTTTGAATACTCTTTCTACTAGGTATTCAGGCATAGACTCTATTATTTCTACCTGTTCATCTCTAGTAGTCCATCTGGATTTACTAGAGGAATAGCCTAGTATATATTGCTCTAAGGTTTTATACATACTAGACTTAATGAGTTCTAGTTTGTCCATCTTAGTAGTTCTCCATTGTTATCTTTATATTCTCATCCTCTTGCTTTTCTGCTAGTATATAGAACTTACTATCTGATTTATGTATATTCTTGATAATCTTATTTAGTTCCTCTAATGTTGCTTTCAATGGATACTTTAATTTATCTAGATACAATGTATATCTACCAATATCTAGCTTATCAAAGTTTCCTTTAGCAGTATAGTAAAGTCTGCAATAATCACTAGCATAAGACTGCATAATACTTCTCATAAATCCTTCAACTAATAATTCAATAACACTTTGCATTTCATACTCCTTTAATGCTTGTCAATATTAGTCTACACAGACAACTAGTTATTATCTCTCCACATTAGAGTTAGCCAGTCTTTTATATCACTAGCTAGTTCTCTAAACTCTATACCACTCTTGCCATAGAATGCTAGATTGTATGGAGCTACTAATAGTACATACATTATGAATATTAGTACTCCAATAGGAAATAGTACACCTATGGATAGCAGAGCTACCCATAGTTTGCATATTAGTTTAATCATCTTTATATTCCTCCTCATTCTGTAGTGATGGTTTCATCCTATCCTCCCATCGTTCACTACCATCATACTCTACACGTTCTATCCAGTCTGGACTATTCTTAAATGTTATCCATCCATCCCAGTATTGAGTACCATAGCCTGCGTAATATTCTAGATATTCATTAGGAATCTCATCCCAATTAATATCATCTGTACCCGAGTATACTTGTATACCTTCCTCATCAAAAGCTGTACCAAGATACTTTAGATAATACTCGTCTACTTGTAGAGTACCTATCATTTCAATAGTCTCATCCTTGAAGTTTAGTTCATTAACACTCTTAGTCATCTTATTACTCCTTATAAATGCTAAGTAATTAGTCTCGATAGGAGACAACTAGATGCTAGTGTATATCTATGGACAAACTTACAAATTGTTTATCTATGGATGGAATACACTAATAGAATTAAAATAAGTACTAGTAATCCATCACGTCCATAGATTACTAGCAGAGCTACAACTTGAGTTTACGCAGGTGAGTAGTACCTCGAATGAGTTTAATGACATCTTAGGTCGATAGCTTAGTTAGAGTGCAAGCTTATAATCACTGGCTGTAAGCTGACGAATGAGTTTCAAGTCCTCAATAGGTTTACCTGACTTAGTTACACCGTAGTCCTCACCCTTCTGAGTCTTAGCAAAGTCTAAAGCTTTGTCCAAGTCCTCAAAAGTGATTCTCTCTCGGTTTTTGAAGCAGTACCAAGTGGATGGAGCTAATTCTCTTGCCTTCTTATAGCTAATAAGCTCGCCTTCATTCTCAAATATGACTGACTTAATCATAAGATTCTCCTTAGAAAAGATTTTCACCTTCCCAGTCTATCTATGGATGAAATTGTCATAGATGTAGTATTTGAATGATAAAAATCAAATAGAAAAAATTATAAAGTAGAGGTTTTACCCTCTACTTTTTGCTGATTTTCTTAGGTGTTATATCTAAGATATCAGCTAACTCTAACGATATATTAGCTGCAACATCAGATGCTGCATCTTTTACATCAAGTTCTAGCCCTTGCTTTCTCAATCCCTTTTTAGCTAGGAATAGGAAAACACAGATACCAATAACATATTCCATCATATCCTCCTTAGGGAAATGTCGTAATAAGAGGCTACTGCTAGCCCAACTAAAACTAAAGATAATGCTAACATAGCAAACTCCTTGAATTAATTTCACCTTACCAGAATTAAAGAATTACTTTTATCAGCTACCCTCAAGGGGGTAGACTGATGGATAAATTGCACAGTCTGGCTAGTACTACCCTCGTATTAAATTACATAAAATCTAATGCCTCACCTAAGATTCTTATAAGCTTGTATCTTTTTACTTTTCTCTTATTGTTATCACTTACAGAGATAAATCAGAGGTATTTGAAAGCAAATACTTATGCTATGGTAGTTTGATAAGGTTTTTTGCTATGTGATTTGACTTATAATAAAAATGCTTATAAGTTAGGTTTAACCTTCACTAAGTTATAATATGTGATATATCTCAAATTAAGGAGTAGTTATGCCTAGAGCTAGGTATGAAAATCACGTTCTTAGAACGTATGTAGATAAAGATACAGGAGAGTTTATATACCAAGATGAATTTGTCAAAATAAGTGGACAAAGAAAACTTGCAGGGTTTAGATTAGCTTATATGGGTAATATTAAAGCTTTAATACTTCAATTTGGAACTACTAGAGAATTATATATTGCCTTAGATATTATAAGTTCTTTACCTAATAAACTTACTTATGATATAGCTTTAAATGTAGAAGGTTTAGCTAAGCATTATAAAGTAAAGCCTTGGGTTATTAGACGAGTAATTAATACTCTTAAAAGAACTAACACTCTAGAAGGCTCTAGGGGTAAATATACAGTTAATCCCTTCTTTATCGTTCCAAAGTATATGGATGATGATTTAGTTTATAAAGCTCAAAAAGAGTGGGAAAAGAAATATGGAAAGTTTAAACTTCTACCTAAGAGTTTAAAACCTAGACATAAAGCAGTTATACCTAAAGTTACTCCAGAGGAAGCTGCTGGTAGAAGTATGAATAGTCCTGTATGATATAAGTCTAGTATTTATCTCCTTAGTAGAGTATAATAAAGAAAATACTATATAAGGAGATAAATACTAATGGCTAATATACAAGGTAAAAAGTATATCAAGCAAAACAATGCACCTAGTAGTAGAGAGATAATACCTACTACTGATACTAGTTCAATAGACAATCCAAATAATAGTAAAGTTAATCTAGCAGCTATTACAGCTAGTAAAGTATATGGTTGGTTTAATGCCAATAGACGTAAGAAGCATAAATGTGTTATTACTGATGAAGCTGTAGAGCTGATTAAAAAGAGTGCTAGTGAGGAAGCTTTTGATGGCTATAGATTTATAGATACTATATTAGAGTTTAGAAGTATCCTAGATGAGGATAGTGATATACAGCTAGAGGATTACATCAATGCAGTAAGATTTTGTAGCTATCTAGAAATTTATAAAGGTAATGCCATAGAAGCATATATAGAAGCTTTTAGATATAAAGAGTTTGTAGATAAGAAGCGTAATGCACCTAGAGATAGTAGAGAATATCTTAGTTTGGTTAATGCTGCATCTAGATACAGAAAGCATCCACTAGTAAAGAAAATCCTAGCCCAAAGTGAAATACCATTGTATATTATGTTTCAAGGCTATAGATATGCAGCTGTAGAGAAATTAGTAGAGGAGATGAATAATGCTAAGCTTAGCAGAGATAGGATTAATGCAGCTGATAAGTTGCTATTACATCTAAAAGCTCCAGAGGGCATAGAAGTAAATGTTAATGTCAAGAAAGATAGTGAGACTATCATAGATACATATCAGGAAGCTATTATGAATATGATACAAAAGCAAAAGGCTCTAATACAAAATGGAGGTAATATGCACGATATAGTCAATGCCAGCATTAAAGGAGAGGAGAAAGAAGTGATAGACATAGAGGAGAGTGAAAGTAATGCCTAAGAGTATGGATGAATTACTAAATGAAGTAAATTATGACTTTACTGGCTATATGCCTAGTAATGAAGCATTAATGGTAGTTAATTTCATTAAAGAAGTAAATGGGGGAAGTGAAGATAATAAAACTCCACTAATGCACTTGAAAGTATTAGATATGGTCTGTAATACTTCAGCTAGAGATATCATAGTAGCTCATCGTGGTTTTGCTAAAAGCTCATTAATGGAGTATTTAATATTATTCAATGCAGGATTTGGGTACTTTCCAGGATTTGGTAAAGCTCCATTTATAATGTATGTTAGTGATAGTATTGAAAATGGTGTAAAGACTCTTAGAAAGAACATTCAATTTAAATATGAGAATAGTAAGTTCTTACAGCAGTTAATACCTAATAAAAAACTTACCCTAGTATCAGATGAAGGAAGTAGTAGTAGCAATGACTTTTATGAAGAAGGAACTGGAGGTAGAAAGTTTACTGATGTAAGAATGGAGTTTGAGAATGTTAAAGGAGTTAGAACAGTAGTTAAAGGATTTGGAGTTAGTACTGGAATCAGAGGTACTAGAGAATTAGGTCAAAGACCTAGTATAGCCTTATTAGATGACTTAATGAGAGATGAGGATGCTAGAAGTGATACTGTAATATCTAGTATAGAGGATGTAGTATACAAAGCCGTTAGTAAAGCTTTACACCCTACTAGACAAAAGATTATATGGACTGGTACTCCTTTTAATGCTAAAGACCCTTTATATAGAGCTGTAGAGAGTGGTAGTTGGGATGTAACCCTAGCTCCTATATGTGAGCAATTCCCTGTTAGTAAAAAGGACTTTAGAGGTAGTTGGGAGGATAGATTTCCATATGAATATGTTAAGAGAGAATATGATGAAGCTATGGCTTTACAAAAGCCTGAGAACTTCAATCAAGAACTAATGCTTAGAGTTACTAGCTTAGAGGATAGATTAATAAGAGATGAGTATATTAAGTATTTTGATGAAGCTACTATGCTTAAAAGTAGAAGTTATTATAATTTCTATATAACTACGGATTTGGCTACTACTATAAGACAGAATAGTGATTATAGTGTTATTACAGTATGGGCTATCAATAGTGCTAAGCAATATATGGCTATAGATGGTTTCTGTGCTAGAGTAGAAGTATCTGAGTTTATAGAGGAGTTATTTAGACTATGTAGTAAATATAAGCCTATGCTAGGAGTAGGTATAGAAGTTACTGGACAGCAAGGAGGGTTTATATCTTGGATACAACAAGAGATGGTTAGAAAGAAAGTATACTTCCCTCTAGCTTCTAGCAATAATAAAGGTAGTGCAGGTATTAGACCTATTGCTGATAAGTTTTCAAGATTTGTTACTTTTAGTCCTGAGTTTACACAAGGTAACATTTGGATTGGTAATAAATTAAAAGCTAGTGCTTGGGGATTAGAGTTCCAAGATGAAATATCTAAGGCTACAAAGACAGGCTTTAAAAGTAGACACGATGATGTACTAGATACTATCTCAATGCTACAAGCTATGAATGTCTTTGCCCCTAGTGATAATTCTTATGAAGGATTAGATAAAGATGAAAAACTTTTCTATGAGGATGAAGAAGGTTTGGGAGACATTCAAAATACTATTTTCTAAGGCAATACTATGGATAATGGAACAAGCATCAAAGAAGTAATGAAAGGTATGCAAGATTATCTTTATATGAATATCAGTAACTATAAAGGTAAACCTATGAGTGATGAAGCCTTAGTAGTTTATATTAATCAAGCCTTACTGGAGATATATAGTATGCTATTAATCAATAAAGAACAAGCTATCATAGCAGTACCTAAAGAAGCTAGAGTATTCACATTAGAAGGTAATGATGACCCTAATATTACTTATACAGATAAGAATGGAGTAAAGCATCAAAGAATGGCTAAAGACCCTAACGTAATACTAGGTACTATTAAACAAGCTAGAGAAAACGAATATGGCAAAGCTATGCAAGCTAGAGATGAGGAATCTAATCAAACAATGAAAACTCTAGTCAATGACTATGATTTTAAGAGGTAATTATTATGGCAGTAGCAGACCACTATTTAACTTATTGTAAGGGTGTTATAGAGTCTATATCTCCAATAGAGCATATAAATACTATAATAAAAGACAAAAACCTCAGAGAGGTTTCAGTTAATGGCAATATCATTAAGAAACTTACATTTAATGGTCAATTCTCTAATAATTTCCCTATAACAGAGTTTTACTTATCAGATATACCATATAAAGAGAGTGTAAAACACTCATTAGAAATTAATGATATTACGTGGGAGAATAAGTTACAAATACCAGATTCATTAAGTTTTTGCTTATTTACTAAAGATAATGCTACTTATAAATATATAGGTGGATATGGCATAGATTTAACTAGTTTAAAAGGTCAAGTATTTAAATGTACTACTCCAGAGTTTCCTACAGATAAAAACACTATCTCCTTAGTACAAATAGGAGATAATACCATAGCATTTCTACATTGCTATATAAATAGTGAGTTCTCTTATATAATAGTTAAAGATGAGAATGTTGCACCACAAGCACCTGATATCAATCAAAATAATATACAAGCTATTGATTCCTCTAATGTACTAGAGATATTAAAGTTATGGGATAGTGAAGGTGATGAATACATTATGAATGAACAGAATGTATATCAAATTAACCCTTTAACTTTATATCTACCTAATGTCAAAGAAGGAACTATAGTATACGTTGAATATAAGACTATGCCTCCACAACTAGTATTTAAAGGAGGTAATAGTTCTACATTCCCACTTCCTCCAGAACTATATAAATTACTGTATGCCTTAGTAGCTCTAAAAGTAGTAAGGTCAATAGATGACTTTAAATCTATGGAAGGAGCAATATTAAATAACTATGCACTGGAATTACAGCAAGCAATGAACTCTAACTGGGCATTAAGTAATGAGATGGAATCTACTTTACAATTTAAGAAAGGGTTTTATTAATGCTTATACCTTTTACTACAAGCAATATAAAGAGTGTCCAAACTGAGACATCTCCTGATGGTAAGAATAAAGTTACGACTACTATAGTTCAATATGAGATACCAGCAGAGTTAACTAGCTTTGCTACTAATATTGAAGCTATATTAAACGTTAATAACAATATAGAGAATGTTAAGAAAGTATCTGGTGCTATAGAAATATGCAATAAGATACTAGCTGAGATAGATACTCTAAAAGCTGTAAATGCTAATATAGAGACTATTAAACAAGTAAATTCTATGAAAGCCTCTATAGAGACTATTAAAGATACTCTAGATGTACTAAGAACTACTAATAATAATCTAGACCTATTAAAAGCTATCTATGCAGATAAAGAGATGTATAAAACACTCTATGGCTTTAGAGATGCTTATGTTAATGATTCAGAGAATATGCAAGTATTAAAAGACATCTATGCTAAGCTAGAGAAATTACTAGGAGTATATGACAAATTAGATGTAATATCTATAGTATATGACCATTTACTAGCTATAGAGATAGTAGCTCAAGGTATGTCTAATATCGTTACATTTAACAGCAATATAGAGACATACAAACAGCTAGTAACATTAAAGAATGACATAGCTACGCTAGCTAGTAATATGGTCATAATCAAAGAAGCATTAGAGAAATTAAATGACTTACCTAGACTTACTAATGAACTAGAAGCTAAACTTACTACTAAAATTACTCAAGCCTTAGCAGATATAGATTCTAAAGCTAAAGAAGTATTAAAGCAAATAGCTGATAGCTTTGTTAAATGGGAACTAGAACTCACTAAGATTCAAAAAGAGATTAGTGATTTTAAACTAGATACCAAACAAGCATTAGACAATATCTCTACTCAGATACTACCTAGTGTAAACAAGAATAAAGATGACATTGCTAAGCTAGATACTAAGCTTAATAATGAATTATTGCTACTTAAACAAGAGATTCTTAGTATTAAAGAGAAATATACAGGTCATCAGATTGTTAATAACATTACTTCTACTGAAACTACTACAGCTACAGAAACTAAGAATGTTACAGAGACCAAAAATGTTACAGCTGATGTTAAAGCTACTGTAACAAGTACTAATAATAACACTACAACTAACAATATTACTAATCTAGGAAATGGAGAAGATATCTAAGATGAAAAAGCATATATTCTATATTACTTACACACCTAAAGTTGAATACAATGGTACTATTCCTACAGACCCTAAGCAATTCAAAGACTTAGTAGAATCTATCTGGGATACCGATGGTAAAAAGATAGTAGAGAAGTTATTAGTTAGAAACATAGATACTAAAATAGATTTTAGAGGTATCTATTACAATAAGAAGTTTAAGTTTATAGGTATAGTTCAATTACCTACTAAGAATGCTGATATAGAGCATTATAAAGACTATATGACACTATATACACTTAGTGGCACTGGTGAAGGTACTAGTGCAGACCTAACTCCTCTAAATACAGCCATAGAAGCTTTGAAAAAAGAACTAGCTGATTTAAAAGCTAAAGGACTACAAGGAAGTATTACAGAGGATAAAGTCAAAGAGTTAATCAATAATAGCGCTATTGAAACTAATAAGATTATTGAAAGTCTAAAGAAAGATAACTCTACAGAGATTACTAAGTTACTTCAAGAGATACTTAATAATAAAGAGACTATCAAAGAGACTATTAAGAATATAGCAGAGATACAAAAACTAGAAAGAGAGTTTAATCAAAAACTTACTGAGACTAATAATAAAGTTACTACTCTAGAAAGTAAAACTACAACTTTAGAGACTAAAACTAAAGAATTAGAAACTAAAGCTAATGGAATACTATCCAAAGAGGAACTATTAAAACTACTAGGTGATGCTAAAGTAAAGAACTCTGATAATCTAGGAGGTATTCCATCTAGTGGATTCATTAGAAACTATATGAATAATTCTTTGACTGACCAAGATTTAAACTCTATAGATTATCCAGGGTTCTTTTCACAAAAAGATAAGACTAAAGCTCTAGCAGCTAAGAATTATCCTAAAGATAGTCTAATAGGTATTCTATTTGTAGGAAACTCTGTAAGTCCTCAGCAAGTTTACTTTGCTAATGAAACTAATGAAATATATGTTAGAAGTAAAACAGCAGGTGATTGGACAACTTGGACAAAGACTTCATTAGATTTTAACTCTATTAAACCTGAAATTGAAACTTTAATTACTGAAAAGACTAATACAGTAATTGAAAGCAAACTAGCTAATATAATAGCCAAAGACAGTGAAAAGTTAGGTGGGTTAGATAAGACTAAGTTTATTAGAGATTATATGACTGGTCAGAGTTCCATTAATAATAGAGATATTAATGATATTACTGAGCCAGGATTTTATTATATAGATTCTGACTCTTTAATACACACAGAAAATTATCCAGAGAACTTTAATATTAATGGTAATCATTCAGAATCTCTTTTAATAGTAAGCTTTATAAGCCAGCCAGCTCAATTTCTTATTACTGGTTATGGTCAAATGTACTTTCGCTATAAAGGCTTTATGGCAGGTACACTAATGTGGTATCCTTGGCAGTATATGAATAAACCTATAGACTTACCTATTCTGACATTTGATATAACTCATACTTCAGTTAATAACATTTATCCTACTATCTATAGACCTAATTTAGAGATTACTCTAACACAAGCTGGTCAGACTATGTCTTTTAATAATTCAGTATTTTCTAATGAAGGAATTAGTGGTATGATAGTAGTTCATAACACTAAGAATATTTCTGATTTTGCAGATGAATGTATTTGGGCTACTGAAAAACCTACTGAATTAAGAGATACTGAGTATTTTACTTATATGGTATTACCAGGTAATAAGATACTATTAGGTAGAGTATATTAAGGAGTCTTAAATGAATACTATGCTTATGGCTACTTATATACCAAAACAGCAAGAAACTCCAGCTAGACTTATTACTGATATATATCCTTATGGTTCCTTTGACCATAAGGAACATATACAGACTAATACTAATAAAGTCATTATGAGATATATGCCTTATAGTTATACTGGAATGTTAGAAGTTAGATTACGTTTAAATGATGGTAAATATGAAGTATTTATACCTCATATTAGCGTTATTCTTGGAGAAGGTGGTACTAGCGTACCAACTACTAAAGAGAATATCAAATATACAGTTAAGATTACTAATTACAATGAGATTATAGTCTATGCTGATGGTAATCCTATAATGTTTAAAGATGCTTCTAAAGAATTACAAGTATCCTATGCTAGTCCTTATTATATTGGTAAAGTTTCTATACCTAATAATCCTATGAATCTTGATACTTATAAGAACTATATTTCTAAATCAGAATTAGGAGGTCTTTATTATCATCAGACTGGAGGAGAGTTCTTAAAAAATGAAGCTCATATTAAAGAAGGAACTTCAGCTACTGCTGTACTGTTCAAAGATACATATGATAAAAATCAGGCATTAAAAGGGGTTACAATAGCAGGTTGGACTAATGCTGTTAATCCATTAGTAGAATTTCCTAAAGATATTAGTACTAAGACAATTCAATATATGAAAATACCTTTAGATATGAGCAAGTTTGTTAAATTACCTAGTCAGACTGAATATTCTTTTGTATTAGAATTAAAAGCTACTATAGGTTGGTATGATGAAAACTCTATGCTAACAGGTAATAAAGCTAATTTAACTAATACTAATGAGATTCACGGATATGCTCTAGTAATAGATAGTAAAATCTATGCTTCTATGATTCCTTATACTACTAAGTGGGAAAAGAAAGACTTTGATACTAATATAGAACACACACAGCATTCTATGCTAGGATTAGCAATGAAAGTAGATAAAGATGGTCATAGTTTGCTTATAGTAGATGAGCATATTAGAAGTCTAGAATCCCTAGAGATAATTGCTCATAGTGATTATGATGGAGGTGGTGAACTAGATATATGTAATATTCTAGGTAATGATGAAACCCTATCAGCTTATCAAAAGGACTTAGAATGATACATAGACCTATTTTAAAACCTTATAATAAAAGACAATTTGAAGTAGCTGAGGATTATGAGTTTGAAGGTATGATTATCCCTAAAGGCTATCAGACTAATGGTGCTAATATACCTAGAGTATTCTGGAGTTTATTCCCTCCTAATAGTCCAGAGTATCTTAGTGCAGCTCTAATACACGATTATATGTATGATTTAGCTATGGGTACTTATGCCAATCCTCTAGGGATTACATTTAAAGATGCAGATAAGAAGTTCTATGAGAATCTACTAGAACTCAATGTGCCTAAATGGAAAGCTTGGTTATTCTATAAAAGTATTAGACTATATTCTAAAATTAGGTGGTAAAAATGAAGTTTATAAGTAGTAAAGTAATCATAATCTGCTTAATATTAGCAATAGTATCCTTTGGGATTAGTTTTTATAATCTAGGAACTAAAATAAAGCTATTAGAGGCTGAGAATATGCAATATAAACAAGTAATTCAAGATTATAATACTACTGTAGAGGATTTAAAAGTTGAGATTCTTAGAGTATCTAATATAGCTAATCATAATGCTAAAGTAGCTGCTAAATTAGATAGCTCTAAGGCTAAGCAAGTAATTAAAGTTAAAGTAAAGAAAGAGGATAATTATGAAGTATCTAACGATATTAATCTTACTCGTGAACTTGATAGGCTGTGGGAACAAACAATCAACAGTAAGTAAACCTATAGTGGTAACTTGTACTCCTATTAGTCTCAAAGAATTTTATCCTACAAAGATTTCTAAGCCATCATTTGATAGTAATCAAGCTATCCTCGATAGTTATGGAGAGTTATTAAAAAGCTATAGTATTAATACTAAGAAACTTCTTAATCTAATAGAGTTAGTTAAGAATCAAAATAAGCAATGCAAAGGTAACTAGATGGACGAGACTACTGTAGCTATACCTAATGCAGACCCTAGTAGTCTCTTAACATCTATAGTATCTAATGCTAAGACTTTTGAGACTCTAGGTATTACTGGAGTACTGTTTATTCTAGTTATAGCTCTAGGATTTATGCTAGTATTTAAATTACGTAATGATACTAAGCTTACTAATATTGCTACACAGCTAAGTGCTTTAGCTACAGCTACTAGTAATGCTAATGAGATGAATAAAGAACTTAATTCATCTAATATGAAGTTTATAGAGCATTATTTAGAAACTATCAAGCAAGCATTAGATAAGTTAGAAGGATATATCTTGGATATAAAAGAGAGGCATAGCTAATGGAAATTGCTAAGATATTACAAATAGTCAGTGTTACTATAATAGTAGGTCTAAGTACATATGCTTATTACCTATCATCTAAGCTAGACCAAACTAAGTATGAACTAGCTAATAAGATAATAGAGATGAATCTATGCAAAGCAGATAAGCAAACAGCTGAAGCTAAGATAGAGTTACAAAATACTCAAATTAAAGCTTTAGCTATTAAGCCCTTAGATGAAAAAGAACTAAAGAAACATATTAAAGTACTAGAGAAAGTAGAAGTTCCTAAAGAAAATACTGATTCTAAGAAAGTAGAATACTATGAAAATCTCTTTGATAATATGTAGTGCTATATTGCTTATAGGTTGTTCTAAAGAGCCTATAGTAAGGACTGAATATAAAACAGTAAATGTTCCAGTTAAATGTACTGAAGCTATGCCTAGTAAACCTAGATATATCAAAGGCAATTTAAAGAGTGCTAGAGATTTAATGGCATATTATAAGAAATGTGAATTAATATTAATAAATTGTATAAAGGATAACTAATGCTAATGAGTATAACTAGATTTAAAGAGATAGATGATAGAACTATAGGTAAGTTTACAATTACAGAGGATGGAGAGTTATTTCTTAGTGGATATACTTGTGAACCAGCAGGGCCTGATACTATTCTAAGTGGTAAAGATAAGAGAATACCACAAGGAGAATATACTATTACTTGGCATAACAGCCCTAGATTTAATAGACTACTTCCATTAATATTTAACTCTCAAGTACCTGCTACTAGATGTATATTAATACATTCAGGCAATACTGGAAAGAATACTGAAGGATGTATTCTAGTAGGTAAGACTTATGATAATAATGGAGTATGGAGTTCTAGAGAGACTCTAAATGCTTTAATAGAGATATTCCAAAAAGCTAAAGATATTAAACTAGTAATAACTAATCAAATAGGATAGACAGATGATAGCAAATGAGGAAAAAGCTCTTAGAATATTCAAAGCGGATTTCATCTCGGCTCAGAATGCTAAGAAAGAGATAGAAGCTAAAATGGAGGAATGGAGAGATAGATATAATGGTAAGCCATATGGAAATGAGACTAAAGATGGCTCTAGGTCTAAGATAGTATCTAGAGATATTAAAAAGCAATCTGAATGGCAACACGCTGAACTATTAGACCCATTTGTATCTACTCCTGATATTATTCAAGCTAATCCTAATAGTTATGAGGATGCAGAAATAGCACCTAGAATAGGTCTATTGCTTAACACTCAATTTTGCTTGCAATTTAATAGATATAACTTTATGGCTAAAGCTCTTAAAGTTTTAGATGTAGAAGGAACTTGTGTAGTTAGATTAGGCTGGGAATATGAGGAAAAAGAAGTAGTAGATTTAGTCTATGATGAAATCCCTAATCCTCAATTACAGCAATTAAAATTAATTATTCAGCAAGCTCTAGAGCAAGGAGACCAACAAACTGCTATAGAGTTACAACAACAAGGACAGCAATTACCTCCTACTATAAAGCAACCTAGACAAGTTAAAAGAGTAAAGCCTATTAAAAATCATCCTACAGCTACAGTATGCAGAAATGATGATATATTCATAGACCCTACTTGTATGGATGACTTCGAAAATTGTCAATTTATAATTCATAGATATGAGACAGATTTAAGTCATCTAAAGAAAGCTGGTATCTATAAAAACCTAGAGGAAATTAAAATCAAACTAGATAGCTCTAATATAGATGGAGTATATGATGATTACAAAAGACCTGATAGATATCTATTTAACTTTGAAGATAAAACTAGACGTAAACTACTAGTCTATGAATATTGGGGATTCTATGACATTAATAATGATGGTATTAATGAATCTATAGTATGTACTTGGGTAGGTGATACTATCATTAGATTTGAGGAGAATCCATATCCTGATAAAAAGCTTCCATTTGTAGTTACTCCATTTACTCCTATTCCTTTTCAGATGTATGGTGAATCTAATGCTGAATTACTAGATGATATACAAAAAGTTAAGACTGCTATTTATAGAGGATTTGTAGATAATATGGCATTAAGTAATAATGCTCAAAAAGGTATTAGACAAGGAGTACTAGACCAAGCTAATAGAATTAAGTTCTTAGCAGGTAAGAACTTTACCTTTGCAGCTAATGGTAATCCAGCTGTAGATTTCTATGAAGGACATTTCAATGAATTACCTGGAAGTATCTTTAATATGCTTCAATTACTATCTAATGAAGCTGAGAGTATCACTGGAGTTAAGTCTTTTAATCAAGGATTAAATAGCAATACTCTAGGGGGTACAGCTACAGGTATACAAGGAGTACTTACTAGTGCTAGTACCCGTAGATTAAATATAGTCAGAAACATCTCTGAGAACTTAGTAAAGCCTATACTACGTAAATGGCTAGCATATGATGCAGAGTTTCTAGATGAGGAAACTCAGATTAGAATAACTAATGATGAGTTTCTATGGCTTAAAAGAGACGACTTAGGAGCTAATATAGACATAGTACTATCTATCTCTACAGCTGATGATAATCAATCTAAAGCTAATAGCCTTACTATGATGTTACAGACTACAGCTCAATCATTACCGTTTGAAATTACTAAGCCTCTATTAATACAAATGGCTCAGTTATATAGAATGCCAGATTTAGCTAAAGCAATAGCAGATTATACTCCTCAACCACCTCAACCAACTCCTGAGGAACAGCAAATGGCTCAACTACAACTAGAGGGTATGCAAGCAGAGAATGCTCTAACTATGTCTAAAGTAGATAAGAATCAAGTAGATAATGAATACAAGCAAGCTAGAACAGAGAGTGAAAAAGCTAAAGCAGCTAATATAGCTTCTAAGACAGATAAGCAAGACTTAGATTATCTACACGATTACTATCAAACTAAGGCTAAAAATGAAGCAGATAAGCAAGCTAGACAGCAGAAGTTTGATATTGATAAAGAAACTTTAAAACTATTAGAAAACTCTAATAGGAAGTATTTATAAGCTTAAAGCTTATGTTATACTTAAATAACTTTATACAAGGAGAAATATATGAATGATGAACTCTTAGATGAGTTGGAAAATGCTGATTTAGTTACAGGAGATAACTCTTATAACGTAAAGCTAGCTAAGGCATTATCAAGACTAGAGAATAACAAAGACTTTCAGTTAGTTATTTTAGATGGCTTTATGCAAGAGAAAGTAGTCTCTATGGCTATGCAATTATCTATTCCAGGAGCTGATAAAGGTACTATTATGGAGTATCTAATAGCAGCTAATAAACTAAGAGACTATTTCATCGCTATTAAAAATCTAGCTGGTGAAATTGACAACGAAACTAAGGATTAATTATGGCAGAGGATATTAAGAAGGAACTAACCGACGAAGATGTATATAATATGTCTGAGGAGGAGTTCAACAAGTTTCTACAAGATGATTTAGATAAGTTAAATACCACTGAAGTAGCTGATGAACCTACAGAACAACCTACAGAGGAAGTTACTAAAACTCCTACTGAGGAAGTAGCTAAAACTGATGAAAATCAAGAACCTGTAGAACAACCAAAAGAGGAAACACCTGTAGAAACTCCTACAGATAATGCTTCTAATGACGAATCTACAAGTAACGATAATAAAGCAGAGGAAACTCCTGAGACTTATACCATTAGGGCTAATAAGCAAGACTATACACTTACACTAGATGAAATCAAAAATCTAGCAAGTAAAGGTATAGACTATACTAAAAAGACTCAGCAGTTTAAAGAGTATCTACCTGTTTTAGATGCACTGAAACAGCAAGGAATTAAACCTGAATCTATTAATGTCTTAATAGACGTTGCTAAAGGCAATAAAGAAGCTATTAAGAGCATTATCAAAGCTAATAATATAGACCCTATGGATTTAGATGATTCTATGTCTGTTGCAGATGATGATGGTAAGGAATCAAAACCTTATGCTCCACAAGAGTATAGACCTAATTATGCTAAGCAGGAACTAGATGAAGTTGTTGCTAGACTCTCACAAGAGCCTGAATATTATAAACAGACTATTTCTGTAGTTAGTAGTTTAGACGATGTCTCTAAAGATTTTCTGCAAAATAATCCTGCTGCTATTGAAGGTTTGCAGAATGATATTAAATCTGGAGAATATGCTAAGACTATGACTTATGCTAATACACTAGCAGTTAGAGATAATTTCTCTAAGCCTGTTCTAGAGTATTACATTAATGCAGCTAGAGAATTAGCTATGAATAATATTCAAAGAGCAGCTAGTACTAAAGACCAAGATATTGCTAGAGAACGACAAAGAATAGAGAATAGAAATAAAGTAGTAGCTTCTAATCCAGTAGCTACACCTCCTGCTAAAGACCTAGTAGGTAAAGATGCAGAGGATGCTATATTTTCAATGTCTACTGAGGAGTTCCAGAAGTATCTTGAAAGTATTAAATAATAAAAGGATTTAATTATGGCTAATCCATACAAATATCAAGACGGTAACCCTTCAACTCACGGTAATCAGATGATTCTAGCAGCTGCTAATAGAGCAGGTATTGAAGCAGCTAAAGCTCATATGATTTATAGACAATTTGCTGATAGAAAGTTCACTCTACCTCAGCGAAATGGTAAGATTTATAAAATTACTAAATATCAGAATATGTATGATAGAGCTCTAGGTACTCCAGAGTTTCTAGCTAAAGGCTTTATGCAAGGTAGAGACATAGCTGATGTTCAGACAGCTACTACAGGAGCAGCACTATCTGAAGGAGCTGGACGACAGAATCTAGTAGATACTAGTGTTAAAGTACTAGAGACTACTATGAAACGCTATGGTGAGATGATTGAATACACTGATGAACTAGACTTGTTTTCAGACAATATGAGTTCAATCAGACTACGACAGCAAATGGGAGATAGAGCAGCTAGTCTTTACGAGGACTTGCTACAGCTAGACCTATTAGCTACTACTAACGTAATGTATCCATCTCTAGCATCTAGTGTTGCTACTATGGGAACAGGTCTAGTAGCTGATGGTAGTCTAGATAATAACTATCGAGCTAGCTATGACTTCTTTAAACGATGTGTAGTTAAGCTAAAAGCTAATAGAGCTAAGAAATCTACTTCTGCTATCAATGCTACTACAGGTATTGGTACAGTTCCTATTGATGCTAGTTATTACTGTGTAATTCCAGCAGCAGTACACTATGACCTAGATTGCTTATCTAAGACATCTACTGATGCTAAAGTATCTAAGTTTGCCTTTGTTCCTGTAGTAGAGTATCCATCTACTAAAGGCGCTATTGAAGGTGAAGTAGGTGCTATGGGAGAAGTTAGATTTATCGAAGCTGAGCAAGCTGTAGTATATAGAGGACAAGGAGCAGAAGTTCCAGCATCTTATGCAGGTCATCTGTCTAAATCTCAAAAAGGGGGTAAAGACCACTTTGATGTATTCCCAGTTCTATTCCCTACTAAAGATAGCTTTGCTACTGTAGGTCTAGAAGGCAAAGATGGTATTAACTTTATTGTTAAATCTCCTAAAGAGGATGTTAATAGAGCTAATAACCCTTATGGTACTCAAGGATTTACTTCTTATAACTTCTTTTATGCAACTCTTATTATTCGAGAGGAAGCATTACTTAAAGGTTATTTGCTTGCTACAGCAATCGATTAATCTACTTTGGGGAGTTAATTCTCCCCTATATCTTTATAGAAAGGCTTAACTTATGGCTAATCCAATGAAAAAAACTTCAGATGAAAATACTACTAGTCCTTTAGTAATTCAATCAGTTCCTAATACTGTAGAGACTAATCTACCTAGTGATACTATTAATAGACTAAAAGAAGCAGCTCTAAAGAAATACAAAGTAACTGTAACTAATAATGATCCTAAAGAAAGTGCTAATTTGACTAGTGTATATGTATCAGTTGCTAATGCTTTCTTTACTAAGTCTTATGTACTTCCATTTGGTATTCCAGTAAATGGAGTAGAGCAATGTGTTATTGATAATCTAAAAGAGATTACATTTCCTTTTACTACTGAAAGTGATGTAAACCCAGGTCTTAGTAAAACTACTATGAGACCTAAATATACTGTAGTAGTAGAACCTTACGTAGAGGAGTAATCTATGGCTACTGGTTGTCTAGATTGTAAGGCTCTAACTACTGATTTAGACAATCTGTCATTAGAGCTAGAATTACCTCAAAAAGATGATTTAAAGATTGACCTAGATGTAGGTGATTTAACTGATGGTTCTTTAACAGAAGTTAATCACTATGGTAGAGAACTGCTAGAATGGAAAGGCTCTAAGATATTAGACAAACTCTGTGAAGTAATGTCTGAGAATCTTAGAGCTCAATATGATAGTGGTAGAATAGTCAATAAAGACTATGCTGATGTATATTCACAATCCTTAGCAGTTACACTTCAACAAGCTGTTACTTTTATAACTACTAAAGCACAAGTAGAAGCTTCACTGAAAACCCAATGGTGGGTTCAACTAGCTAATATCAAGATGCAATACTTACAATTAAAAGTAGATTTATTAATTAAAATAGCTGAACTTAAAATGAAATGTTGTCTAACTCAGGCTCAAATAGCACAAATTGAAGCTCAAGCTAGACTACTAGATAGACAACTACTAGGTTTTGATGATAATATGTATATTAAGCTTATAGAATATCAACTACAAGCTTTCTCTATGATTTATTCTAGTGGTATGTTAGATGATGGAGCATTACCTACTCCATTAAATAATGCAGAGTTATCTAATGTCTATAAAACTTATAAAGATAGAATAACTGCAGTAACTCCTAAATTACTAGCAGATGAAAAGATAAATGCTGCTAACTCATTATATCTCCCTTAATAAGGAGATATAATGGGATTCTTTAAAAAGAAAAAGACCTATGATGAATATATTCATCAATTAATGTATGGACCTACTGAATGGTATACCAAAAGAGATTATGGTAAATCAGGTAAGAAGTTCTATGCAGGTACTATACAAGCTAATAGAAAGCTGATATATGATAAATCAGCTAAGATGTCTAATTATGATGCTATTAAAGATTTAATTACTACTTATAATACATATCACGAAATGCCTTTTGTTAGAAAGAAACTTCAAGGATGGAATAAGACTTTAGTTACTAAAAAGACAGAATTACAATTAGATAAATTACTAGCTACTATACCTGATTTTAAAAGCCTGATAAGCTATGAGCAAGGAACTGAATATAAGCTCTTTCCTGAGTATATGCTAAAGCAGATATTCCCTAGCTATGATTATGATACTAGTACTTTTACCTTTAATAATGACTTATATACATATAAATATGATGCTGATATAAATACTGCTGCTATAATTGCAGATAGTTATATAAAACCATCTAATACTAAAGAGTTTACTTCTACAGTAAAATGCTATGTAGATAATGCTATTACTAGAGATAAAGTAATTACACTAGCTATAGACCCTAGTATAACTACTAATGTCAAAGAAATTAAAGTAAGTTATTATATCTATGACCCAGATAAGAAATTAAAAGAGACTATATTAACTGATTGTCCTATAGATGGTAAAGTATCTATTTCACTAGATAAAACCTTAGTAGAGGATACTATTATATCTATAGAGGTTACTGAAGTAATTACTGACCCTATAACTCATCAAGAAACTAAGAATATCTATACAGATACTTCACTTCCTATAGTATTTAGATATCCTATTCCATCTAGACGTAATTATTCAGACTTTAACTTCTATTTTAATCCAAGTAGTAAATTAGATGAAGTAGTAAAAAAAGCTGTATATGATAACTTCAAAGCTACTTTTCATATAGACCCTTATGATAATACTAATAATGTCATAGAGGAGGAAAGAACTAGTATAGAAATACAACCTAATGACCCTAAGTATGAAACTAGACCTAATGAAGTAAAAGTAGAAATAGTATCTAAGTTTACTTGGAAAGACCATACTAAAACAGTAACTCAAACTACTAAAGTATGGAATCCTGTAAAGAAAAAATATGAGGATAAGACTATATCTTATCAAGAGAATATCATTGAAGTTTTAATTACTGATATGTGGGTAGATAAAAGACTATTTCTACTAGACTCTATAACTGATAAATTAGAATGGTACTTTATAGCTTATTACAACACTTCTGGTAAACGTTCTATTTATACCCTTAGGGATATATCCTCTGTCAATGCAAATGGCTCTAAACCTACTGTATTGACTGCTGCTGTTAGAGTATTAGCAAATGGTGGATTAGCTGGAGGTAAAAGAGGAGATATAAATCTACAAAAGACTAAACGTAAAAATAAGAACTATCGTAGAATACCTAAAAAGTATAAGCCATTATTATATGAAGCTCTTAGAGATAATAAAGATAGTGATATAAAAGATGCTTGGATAACTTCTTGTATAAACTTTCAACCTTATTTGAAAGCTTCTACTAGAGTAGATAAGTATTATATTAAGTATCTACAGACTATGTTTAAGTTCTTTGATAAAGAGTTTAGTTGCTTTAACAAGTCTTTTAAGAATAACTCAGGACAAGTATATTACTTATCAGGAAACTATGCAGATAGGTGGGAAGTTAGTCCTTGTGCTTATAGACTTAGAGGAGTAAAGAAAATTATATCTAGGAATACTCTACCATCTAGATTATGCTTTTTAGGAGAGGAGTTAGATAATCCTAATCACCTATGCCTTTATTGTTTTGTTCCTAATTATATAGAGGATGATGGAACTAGTCAAACTAGAAAGTTTAATACTATTACTCAATATATTCTAGATTTAACTTACTGGTATGGAAATTATAATTTCAATGATGGCAAATCTACAGATTGGACTATTAGAATAGCTAAGTATTCTAAGATACCTAAAATCATATGGGGTAGTTCAGGATATAAGAGACATTTTAGGAGACATAGTGATGACGATGATGATGACTATTCAGTAACCCCTAGTATAAATCTAGGAGAATATAAAGAATCTCCTAAGACACCTCTTAGTGGCAATGCTACATATAATCAAGCTATTACTATTCCTGCTGGAAATAATTATAAAAGAGAAGTTTTAGAATATATGTGGGATAAGAATAATAGCTTTGTAACAGGACATTATACAGGTTCTTATGCTTATGATAGTGGAGGCAATAGAGATAAAACTTTTCATATGCCTTATCCTATATTAGCTAGCTCAGTAAATAACTTCGAGTCTTATATAAATAATCAAACTGCTAGATGTACTGAAATGTTTGGTAACAATTCTTTAACTTTCAAATGGCTATCTAGTGGAGTAGAGCTATCAGAAGCTGATAAAGCTAATATTATTGCATTTACTAAAACTAGAGTTGGTATTAAAGATAGAAAAGGAAATACTATTATCCCTATGAGTGATGTAAACATCAGATATAGAGAAAAAGTCATTAGAAAGACTAGATATATAGACATAACTAGTGATACTACTGGAGTAATGAATTATGGAGATAAAAAAGAAGGTCTAATAGCAAATACTTTACCTAAAAACTATACTGAGTCTACATATTGGGTTAGTTATTTTAATAATACTAATATATTTGAACTCTATAATGGACAACCTGCTTTACTAGAATATATGGGGTCTAATGGACACAACCAAAAGACTATATTCTTTACTAGTCATAATTTTGGAGGAAATGTAGAAACTAGATTTAGTTATATAGAGATAATTAAGATAGATTATGTCTATAAGTATAGAGTAAACGGAGTAGTTATTGAAGGTAGTGATGAGAAATGGCTTAACTATAACTCTTGGGAGTTTAAAGGTATAGTAGAACCTAGTTTTACTCCTCCTATGCCTTGGAGAATGTGGGTTAGAGTTCCATTATATATTCAAGAAGCAGTACTAACTAGTATATTATTCTTAGGATTTAGAATAGAGTTTCAAGTTAAAAAAGCTACTACTTTATTTAAAGTCATAGGTATAGTAGTTACTGTAGTAGGTATAGTCTTAATAGTAGTTGGAGCATTAACTTCTTGGTCAGGTTTTGGTATACCTCTAATGACTTGGGGTAAAGTAGTATTAGGTATAGGTCTCTCAATGCTTGGAGCAGCTTATGGTAAAGCTTTTCTATCATATCTAGGTATGGCTTTCTCATTATGGGGAGGCTATGGTATGATACAAGCAACAGCAGCAGCTAATATAGCAGCTGGAGCTAGTGCAGGATTTGAAACAGCTAAGAGTGCTTTATCTATGGCTTCATTAGTATATTCTACAGCTAATAATGCTTATAAACTAGCTACTCAAAATAAAGCTCAAGCTAAGCTAGAAAGACAACAGAAAGAGCAAGAGGAAAAAGATAGATTAAAGAATGACAGAGAGTTTCAAGAAAGTTTAGATGAAGTAAATCTAGCAGACTATGACATACCTAAGAGTATTGACGAACAGCTAGATTTATATTACTTCATAGCTTATGGTGGTCTAATGTATGACTATAATACGGTAGAGCAAATAGCATATCACTCAGCTGAACAGCCTATAATGAGTGAGACATTTGACAGATTTAAATAAGGAGAATACTTATGTTTTGGGATAGCTTTTTAAGTGGATTACAATCAGTTGGTAATTCATTATTTGGTGCAGGAACTTTCGGTAATGCAGCTAATCAAGTAGGAACTACAGCAGCTAATCAAGTTAATAATCAAGCTCTGCAAGGTTTATTAAACTTAGGTTCTACAGCAGCAGGAACTGCTAATAATGCTGGTCTAGCTGCTAGTCTAGCACAAGCTGCTCAAGCTGGTAATCAAGTAGCTACTAATGGAACTAATGTAGCTCAAGGATTAACACAGCAAGCTACACAACCTAGTGGGGGAGGATTAATGAATAAAGTCTTAGCTCCTACTATGGATATGTATACAGCTTGGAATGCTTATAAGCAAAATATGAAACAAGCTAAGTATGGTCTAGCTGAAAGACAGAGAGAAGATACCTTCAAATGGCAAGAAAGAGATAGGTCAGCTAGAAATAGAGCTAATACTACAGCTAATTACTTTACCAATGGACAAGTAATCTAAGGAGTCTAATATGGCAGATTTAAATATAGGAGGAACTAGTGCTTTTCTAGGGCCTGCTGTTAATACTCAAATAAATCAGACTGATGTCAAAGGAACAGATTTTACTAGGACTATGCTACAGGCATTACAAGGTGCAGCTATAGCAGATGAAAATACTAGAAAGAATGACTTAGCTTCTGCTGAATTATTAGCAGCTAACACTGAAGCTAGTGAAAAAGCATATCAGTATGGACAAAATCTAGCAGCAGACCAATTAGTGAAAGCTATAGGATTAGAGAATGCTGCATTGAATCCTTTTATTGGAACATATGCTAGAGCTAAACTAGATGATACTACTAAAAAGTTTCAAGAGGTTAGAAATACTAATAGAGATTTCAATGAAATAGCTGATTATGCTAAAACATATGGACATACTCCAGCTATAGATGCTATTCTTATTAATCGAGAAAATGCTAAAAGAGGTCTAGCAGAAAGAGATATAGAATTAGCTAGACTAAGAGGTGATTCTAATGGTAATCCTACAACAGCTACTAGTACTAGTCTTACAGTCAAAGGAGGTTTACCTGATAATTTAAGAGTTCCTTCTTATATTAATTCAACTGATGGTAGTATTGACTTTAATAAAATTAATTCAATAATGTCAGGTAATAACTCAGCTAATCGGCAAATGAATAGTGCCCTAGCTCCTACAGGTAATGATACTGCTACACAGAATGCTTCAGCTAGCCCTAGACTTAATGGTATTAGTGCAGCAGGTAGAGCAGCTGATGGATTAAGTAGAATACAAACTACTACTTCTACAGGTAAGTGTGCTACTTCAGTAAGAGAGAATCTAGAAAGAGCTGGATATAGACTTCCTACGGGTAAAGATAGAACTAGTGCTTATATGTATGCTGATAATGGTCTATTAGAGGATATGGGATTTCAACGTATAGATAATGCTTATTCACAGAATCCTCTTAAAGGAGATATAGTAGTTTTTGGTAAAACTGATAAACATCCTGATGGACATATAGCTATGTTTGATGGTAATAACTGGGTTAGTGATTTTAGACAACGAAGCATTAATCCATATATAGATAAAAAGTCAGCAGGACAGATGTCATATTTCAGAGACCCTAGAGCAATAGATGATAATCCTGATTTTGCTAAGTTTCAACAACAAGCTATGAATCCTATCAATCAATTTAAACAAGCTCTAGGATTAAATCCAGAGCCTACAGCAAGTGAGAGGGCTACAGATAGTACTAACATACCTTCTTACTCTCAGAATGGTTTAGACGCTAAGGAAATGGCTTCTAAAGCACTATCTACAAATCAGTCTAAAGCTGTTAGTTTTAATAATTCTTTAGGAGTAGATACAGAAAAGAATCCTGAAACTGGTTTACCTATGAATGATGTAGCTGGTAATCAACTAAGTAATGCTATTCAACAGACTAGTAAACTTAAAGGACAGAGTCTTTTTATTTCTGAGGATGATAAATCTCAAGATAATAAAATTATGGTAAATCTAGGAGATAAGATAGGTGTGTTTGATAATACTCCTGATGGACTAAATCAAGCTGAGCAAATGAAAGCTAATGTAGGTATAGGTAGACCATCTATGATAGAAGCTATTACTACTAAAGCTCAAATGTCCTATGGTAAAGAACCTATGCAGACTTATGAGGATTATGTTAATAAAAATATAGATAATAATCCTGCATTATATGGAAGCAATATACACGTATCTAAAGCTATTACAGATAAAGGTAATCTAGATAGTATAGCTAGTATAACTGGCTTACCTATAGTTCAATATGATGATAATGGAAACCCTATCGAAGATACTATAGCTTATCCTCCTAATATGTCTAATAGACTAGCTAATATAGGACATACTGATACAGCTAGTGTAGAAAGAGCTCAGAAAGCTGCAGATGACTTAAAAGAGTTCTATCAACAATCAGGACAAGACTATACTATAGGAAAAAATCATCCAAATATTAGAATAAACAATGATGGTAGCTTAAAAGAAGGAAATCCTAATAATATGACTAAAGAGGAAAGAAAATATAATAAGATGGTTCAAACTGAGGATTTTCTAACTGACCCTGCTATATCTGGTGCTAATAAGATAATTCAAACTACTAAAGATATGCCGATTATAAAAGATAAAGGGGATAATACTGAGAAATATACCTCTTTAGTTCAAAAGGACTTAGCTGAAGGCAATAATGAAAAGATAATTCTAGCTGGTATTACTCTGCATACTCTAGGTATAGAGGATGCTGATGGTATGAATGCTGATGCTATGGATATGCTATATAGAGTAATGACTGAAGATAAAACACCTACTGAAGCTCTAGCTTCTGGTAAGCTAGGTATTTTTAAAGATGCTAAAGCTCAAGAGTTAGTTAAGCTATTACCTAAAGCTTATAAAGAAATAGCAGCTTATGCAGCTGATAGTAGTGGTTTTCTATTTAGTAAAAAAGGCTCTAGAAGTGAAGGTATGATACCTATATTCTTAGACGATAAAGGTAATTTTAGAGTTAATAGATTTAAGATGGATACACCCGAGAATAGAAAGTTTGCTGAGGATAATGGAGTACCTGTAGCTAATTCATCTAAGCATTTGGCTTTAGTTCCTAATCAACTAGGTTATAAATTAGAGAGTTTTCTTAGAGGAATATCTGACAAATATGCTAAAGAAGCTTTTGCTAAATCTACTCATCAAAGAAAATATATTTCAGACGAAACAAGAGATAGAATGAAACAAGATGATGCTCAATTCTTACTAGATAATAATGGAGATACTTACGATTGGTTAGCTACAACAGGAATGAGTAAAGGGGAATACTTAGAGAATATGCAACGCTAGTTGTGTATTAAATATATTCTTATTCTTTCACTATAATACTGCTAAACTTAAACTAATTTAAGGATAGCAGTATGTATAATGAAAATGATGAAAATCAACAAGAATATAATAAGCCTACTTCTAAAGATAAATCTAGCAGTATCTCTTTGATGAATACTCTCTCTGATGCTTTTAAGCAAAATGGAGGGGTACCTCAAGAGCTAGAGAACTCTACAGTTAGAAACTTCTTTAATACTAATTATGCTCCTATATTCAAGCCAGCTAATCAAGTTAAAGCTGAAAGAGCTACAGAAGTTGTTAAAGATATATTACAACGTCAAGGATTTCCTTCTACTCCAGAGGATGATGCAGCAGCTAGAATAGCAGCAGATACCACATATGCTCCTCAATATCAACAACTAGAACTTAATGAGCAAAGATTAGATTTAATTTCTCAAAAGAATAAGCAAGATTTAGACAATGCAGAGCATATGAATAAACTAAAGCTACTAGATGCTCTAAGTCCTCAAGCATTAGCTGATATAGGTTATGGAAGTAAAGGTAGCTACTCTATGTCTCCAGAGGAAAGAGCAGCATATGTTAGAAAAATGACAGCTGACCCTTATAAACAAGCTATGCAACTAGCTGAAATAAAAGCTACAGATGATAGACTTAAAGCAGCTAGAGGTCTAACTATTATCAATGACTTAAATGATAGGTTTAAAATAGAACAACAAAGGGAAGCTCTCAACAGAGATAAAGAGAATCTTACTACTGATTTAGCTTCATTAGCTTCATATAATAACTATATGAAAGAGATTAATCCTGCTTTCACTTCTACTACCTTTGAGACAGGTAATCCTCTAGAAAAAAATCCTGATTATTCTATTACTGCTAATATTGCAGACCAATGGGGAGAGTTCTATAGAGATACTTTAGGTGTAGGACAACTAGCTAGTGAAGGTGCTAGTGATTTAGCTAAGCTAGCTGTTAGAAAAGCTAAGAACTGGAATAAATCTGTATCTGATATAGCTACAGAAGTTTTACAAGAGGATTATGAGCTAAATAAACAGAGACAAGCAGGTAAATCTACAGGTCATCCTATAGATGATTTTCTAGCTGGAGCTATTAGAGGTTCAGGTAAAGCAGCTAAAGACAGAAATGCAGTTAATAGATTTACTATTGATTTAATGAAAGCTGATTATGATGCTTCTGATGGAGCATTATCTACTGTTAAAAATATAGGAGGAGATTTACTAGGAGCTTCAGGACAATTTATAGCTGGTTCAACTCCTGAAGTACTTAGTGCTTTGGTTCCTGGAGGACTAGTAAATAAAGCTACAGAGAAAGCTGCTGCTAAATATGGTGAAAAAGTAGCTATGGAAGCAGCTGGTAAAGATTTAATTAATGCTACTAGAGCTACTACAGAAGCTCTTGATAAACTTAAATCTACAGCTCCTAAAGCTATGACTGACAAAGTAATTGCTGAAGTTCCTAAGAGAAATGAACTCTTTAAAGCTATGCAAGATAAGTTTAATCAAGACTTTAGAGCTATTAAAAAGTCTACAGATTTAACTAGAAAAGAGAAACTAGAGAAACTTCAAGCTTTAAGACGTCAAAGAAATGTAGAACTTACAAGTACAGAGAATAATAATCTAATCAAAGCCTATGCTAAAGCTACAGATGCTGAGAAAGCAAGAATGCTATCAGCTTATAAAGAGTCTTTAAAAGAGAATGGCTTTAAAGAAGCTAATGCAGCAGCATTTAGAAGTGAATATGCAGCTAATAAAGCTTTACATACTAATGCTATATCTAAAGTAGAGGAAGCTAATAAAAAACTAGCTGATACTATGGAGAAATATCATATAGACCCTACTACTAGAACTATCTCTGATAAAGGTAAAGAACTATTAGGTAAAGAGTTTGCAGCAGAGTTTCAAGCTAATAGTAAAAGATATAGTCCATTAGCTAATGCCTTTAGAACTCTTACCCCTACTGCTGCAGTAGTCGCTGAAAGAAATGCTAGACAAGCTATGGCTAATAGATTAGGTATAGATGAAAGAGACTTAGTTCAAGTAGTAGATAGTGGAGACTTTATCTCTAATATGCCACTAGCATATGTCTATTCAGCTCTAAATACACTAGAGGCTACTAACCTACTAGAAGGAGCTTTTAAAGGAGCAGGACTTAAAGATATATTTAGTACTACTAAGAAGTTCCTTACAGGTGTAGACGACACTACTATAGCTGCTACTAAGCAAGCTACTAAAGAAGCAGCTTCTAGGACTATGAAAGAAAGAGCATCTGAACTAGCTACTAGACTCAAAGATAAGCCATTAAAAGAAGTTAGAGATATAACTACTAAAATGTTTGGTCTAGCTTCTAAGACTTTAAAAAGTACTGCTAAAGTAGCAGGTAAAAGAGGTCTATATGGTTTTGCTAATGAAGGAACTGCTGAGTTCTTACAAGAGTATTCAGAGCAATTACAGCAAAATGGCTTTAATCTACAAGAGATATTAAATCCTCAAACACTAGAACAAGCTAAAGAAGCAGGATTAATAGGAGGTCTAACTGGAGGAACTACAGGTACTCTAAGTACTGGAAGTCATCTAGTTAGAAATGTCTATGATAAAGGTATTAAACCTCTAGCTACTTCTCTTAAAGATAAATGGCTAGAGCATAAAGAAGCTAAAGCAGATGAAAAGACTGAAGCTACTAGAACTACAACTAACTATGAAGCTTCACATAACAATGATGGTTCTGTTATAGCTAATACTACTAGTCCAGCTAAAGTAATTGAGGATAGTCTAAATACTAATCTAAATAATAATACTATTAAGAAAATAGCTTCAGAAGCTCAAATAAGACAAGCTAAGAAAAACCAAGATTTCTTTGATAATGATAAACCTAAGACTAAAGCAGATATAGATAGACATACTGATGACTTAATGCAAGAGTATAAATATGCTCCAGAGAAAAGACCAGAAGTAAGAGATGCTGTAGTAAATACTGCTGTATCTAGAAATGCTGTAGATTATACTGCTGATGAATTGAAAGATTTAGGAGTTAATGATGAAACTATAGCTAGATATGGTAATATCAATCTACAATTACAAGATACTCTTACTGATAATTATAAAGTTTCAGATGTAACTAAAGATTGGAATATACCTACTGAGAAACTTACAGAGATACAAGACTTTATACCTAGTCTAGATAAATTAGATAAAGATACTTTCAAAGACCTTACTAATGAACAGAAAGCCTTAGTATTAGATGTATTAAATAATAAAGCTGTAAAAGTTAAACCTGAGAATATCACAGGTAGAGTATATACTCCATCATTCTCTACTGATGAGAATCCTATAAAACTTAATGTAGAGCATAAACTTACAGATACTGGAGATTTAGACTTATCAGACTTTGCTGAAAGAGCTAAGAACTTAAATAAAGCCTTTAATTATAATGCTGATACAAATAAGAAAATTACTAGTACTGATGCCTATTATGGATTAAATGAGTTAAGCTTCTTACTTACTAATGCTAATAGTAATAATATAGCTACTAAAGAGGAGGATATCACTTCTGAAAGTAATAACTCACTTCTTAAGTCTTTACATAATATAGGTACAGCTATAGGTAAAGGAGAAGTAGATAAGCTAGAAGGTAATGATAGACAAGTCTTAGAAGGTTTAAAACAGTTAATTAAAGATGGAGCTATCAAGAATAAAGAGAATCAAGTAGTTAGTCTAGGTAGTGCAGAGAAACTACTAGATGAAGTAGATAAATATGCTAAAGTAGAACTAGAAAAAACTACTCCTGTTACTGATGAATTGTCTACTAATCCTAAGTTTAAAGACCAAGGTTCTCAAGCTATTAATAAAGTCTTTCATTCACAGAATGACTCTTTAGATACAAAAACTTCTGAGTTTGTTATGACTGCTCTAGGTGTAGCTGATATAGCTCAAGCTAGTAGTGTTAATATCAAAGTTATGAGAAAGAATCAAGCTATTAATATGGAGGATGTATCCTCTGATATAGCTTCTACTGCTGCTAGAATAGTCAATAAGTTAAATGCTGTTATGCACGATATTATGCTTACTAGAGCTGAGAAAGCTAAGGCTTATAGATATCTAATGAGTCAGTTAAAAGAACTTACTGTTAGAGTTAATTCTAAAGTTTCAGCTATTAATTCAGTTCGTAATAAAACAGGTCTATTAGATGACTTAAGAAAAGACCTAAAAAGAAAGCTAGAAAGCCAATCAGAAAATAAGACTGATGAGCAAATATCCAAAAGTGTAGAGGATATAATTAATGACCAATATATTCTTGGTACTGAAGGTTTCTCAGCTGTAGTAATAGAGATACCATATAAAAATCCTAAAGGAACTAAATTACTTAATGATCTTAGTCCTGCGGAGTTAAGTAAAAATCTAGATTTAAAATTAGTACCTAAAAAGTCTTTCTCATTTAATAAAAGAGAACAAGTTACTACTGAGGATATAAATGCTTATAATAGCAAGTATAGTAATGGAGAACAGTATTATCTAATAGCTAAAATAGATAAGAATAATGGAACTATTAGCTTTGACCAATCTGAGGATAACTCTTTAGCTTTACTACAGAATGCTATTATTAATGACTCTAATCTATTATCTAAGGCTTTAGAGCTATTCACTGGAGTTAGGGAAGCTTTTAGTAATACTACTCTAGGTACTTTACTAGACCCTAAAGCTATAGATGAAGGGTATTTATTTAATCTACTAAGACAATATGATACAGCTTCTATTAAGACAGATGAACAGATAGAAGTTTTAAAAAATAACTATAAGAAATTACTAGAAAGTGATACAGCTACTCAAGAGGAAAAAGATAATGCTCTAAAAGATTTGTCTTTATATGTTGTACCTATTAAAGATAATCAAGGTAATATAGTAAAAGATCAATATAGACGAATTACTAAAGCTGATGTTAATAAGAACATTCAAGCCTTTATGAATAACTCTATTCAAAGTATGGCTTTATCTCAAAAGAGAATGTTAGCATTAAGGACTATATTAAAGAATCCTGTTCCAGCAGTAGCTGATAGATTTAAATCTCTTATTCCTGAATTAGCTGATATGCAAGTACTAGATAGCCCTTCTATTATAGTTAAATTAAGAGATATCTATGAATGGTATAAAAGAGACTTTGAAATAGCTAAAGCTCAAATGGCTTATTTACTATCAGACAATCCTGATGAGATAGCTAGACTAATGCTAGCTATGAAATATATAGAGCAAGAGACTGTAAGAAAAGAACTTGGTAGATTAAGCCAAAGTGAGTTTAATAAAGTTCGTATGCAGGGATACTCTCAATGGTCTGATAAGTTTAAAGTAATGCTTAGAAACTTCTATGGCTTTAATAAGAGCATAGAATATACAGAACAGCAATTTAATTCTAAACTAGAGGAAGTAAATAAAACAAGAGAAGCTAGAGATTTGCCTAAAATAACTCTAGAGGAAATAGAGACTATGACTAAGCCTCTATTAAATGATTTCTCCCCAGTTAGCATTATAAGCAATATGCAATCTCTTATGTCTATAGCAGCTTCTAAAGAGTTAGCTAAAGGATTTAAACTAAGTAATAACTCACTTATGGATTTACTAGATGACTCTAAGTTAGACCTAAACAAATCAGATACTCTAGACTTTGATAGAAATCTCATAGGCTATGCTTATGATTTTAACCCTCTAGAAGCTAAAGGCTTTAAGTATTTTACTAATGGAAAGAATACTTCTATAGATTCTCTTAAACTAGGAGAATTGACATATAGTAATTTTAAAGATAGATTGAATGCTTCCCTTATTAATAATGTTAAAAACTTTGAAAAGATGCCTAAAGGTCTATTTAATGATGTCTTTATATTCAATAAGGATGGCTCTATAAATAGTGTTAAAGAACCTTATACTAGAGCTATGTTTATGAGTCTAATGGAAACTATGACTAAAGGTGTTAATCCATCTCCTATTACTCTAGGTTCAGCTGAGACACTAGCTTCTAAAATAGCTAAGTATAAAGCAAACTCTACTGTTTCAGCTGCATATCAAGCTCTAAGAACTACTGATAATATCATTAATATCTTAGGACTTACTCCTAATAATCATAGGACTATTAGTGAACTTACAGCTATTAGAAGTCAATTAGCTATGTTTAATGAGTCTCTTATGGAAGGAATGCTATCTGGTCTAAATAAATTAGGTATAGAATGGGATGGAGGTAAAAGTGTCTATAAATTAAATGAAAAAGCACGTAAAGATACAGAAGCTCAAGTAGATAAGCTTATAAGAGAGCAAGTATTTGAAAGTAAAGTACAAGGAGTAAATTACTTCTCTGATGCTATCTTAAAGACTCAGTTCAATATAAATCACGCTCCATTAAAAGAATATGCTGCTAGAGACCAGCAAGAAGCTATAGTAGCTAATGCTTTAGCGCCTAGATACTTTGATAAAGATAGAATGGAACAATCTATAAAAATCTGGAAAGACCCTAATCTATTCTTTAACGAATTAAAACAAGACTTAGGTGATGACTTAATAGCTATAGGTCAAGATTATAATGATATAAAAGAGAAATTAGACCAATTTAGAGAATTAGCAGGTATAACTGATAAGAACTGGACTAATAAAGTAATTGTACTAATACCTAAAAGAGAGTTCTCTACAGATAATCCTGCTCTAGCTCTATACAAAGATGAGGTATTACCTAAAATACTCAATACTATTGAGGATTACAGACAAGTATTAGTAAAGTTTAATTCAGATAGTGTTCAAGAGAACTTACCTGAATATACTGTATGGAATACTAGTGTTAATGAACGTATGAGTGTAGTAGGTATTATGAATCAGCAAGCTAATAAGAAACTAAGAGCTTTATATAAGAAAATCCAAGACGAAGCTAAAGCTGATGAATTAGTTAAGACTATGTATGGTCTAACTGATGACAAAGAAAATCCATACTACAATATGATGGGTAATCATAAAGACTATGATAAGCAACTCTTAGCTGGTCTAGGTTTAGTTACTGAGTTCTCTGAATATGTAAAGTTAGATGATGAAATTGGTAAAAAGAAAGAACTCGAGTTTAAAAAATTATCTAGCCAGACTAATCAAGCTATAAAAGATTTAGATAGTAAACATAATGAAGGTTCAGTATCAGATGAGGATTATAATCTACAGTATCAAGAAATTATGAATAAATATGATACTGATAGAACGAGTATAGAGACTTCTTTAAATCAAGAGTTTGAGGACTTAGTACAGAAAAACCTAGATACTGAGATTGAACCTCTAATAGATACTTTACAGAAAGACTATTTCTCACAGATAGATGATGACCTAGAAGTATTAAAAGCTATAACAGCTGCTAATAAAGTAGAGAAGTTCTTTGGAAAAGATGGAATACTTACTACTTCTAGTAAATTAGCCTTTATTACAGCAGCTAGATTATATCATAAGAATATGACTTTTGATGAGTTTAATGAAGCTCTTAAAGCTCTAGCTAATATAGAAATAGATGGTCAATCCTTTGGGCCTGTATCTAGACAAGCTGTAGAAAGTATGAATATATTTACGACTAGAGTAGCTCAAGCAGCTGGTATAGCATTAGGTAAGATACTTCCTAATATGCTATTACAAGATGTCTATAAAGCTACTGGAGAGAGTGTCTTTAAAGCTATGTATAGTACTGAGTTAAATAATGTAATTATTTCAGCTAAAGAGACAATACCTAATAATATGACAGTAAAAGGCTTACTACTAGAAAAGCTAATTAAGATTGCTCTAGATAAGTTTAGACTTACTGCTCAAGATACAAGTCCTAAGACAATGAAAACTGTAGAATCTATAGTAAGACTAATGCTCACTAAAGCAATAGATTCTATACCAGATAATAATCTAATAATTGGCAAAACTCTTAATGAAATAACTCCTCATATGATTGCTAGACTAAGAAAAATCTCTAAACCAATATTACAGTTATTTAACTATGGTAGTGGTTTAAAGAACAATGCTAGTGGGTTTGTATTTTCATTCTTTGAGGATTCTTTACTAAATGTCCTAGATAAAGCCTATGAGAAAGGTAAAGAAATACCTAGTACCAAGTATACTAGTATGACTGATATCTTTGATGATAAAGATATAGCAATACTAACTATACTAGGTATAGATAACTATAAAGACTTAGTTCAATATATAGATACTAAAACTAAGTCATTTAATACTAATAAATTAGATTTAGCATTAAGTAACATAGGTAGTCTTATGGAGAGTACTGTTGGAGCAGCGTTGAACGATATACTTCCATATCAAACTGAACTATCTAATACTTATCTAGATATAGCTAAATATTATTTTCAGCTATTCTGCGGTTCTTTAGCTAGAGAATTAAAGCTAGATATTAATAATGTACTAGGTAACTTTACTGATGATAATGGTAAAGTTCTATATGGCTTTAAAATCTCTGATATATATAAAGAGGATTTCTCTAAAGCTATTAAGAAACTTCTTAAGAATGAAAGAACTAGAAACTATGCAGGTATCTTTATTAAGTCTTTCATAGGTGATAATGCTGATGTAGATGAAGCTACTTTAATGTCATTTTTCTCTAAAGTATCTACTAAATCAGGTTCTAATGGATATACTTCACTAGCTACTAAAGCTAAAGGTAATGATGTATATCTAGTCTTTACAGATAAAGCAGTACTTACTAATCTAGGTCAATCTATTGATGCTAGAATTATGGCTAGAGTTCAAAAGAAACTCATAGATGGAGGTATTATCTATGGAGAAAATAACTTTGACGCTATCACTACTGACCCTAGATTTCATCCTTTAATAGCTAGAATGATGAATGAAGCCTTAGGTGAGATAATATTGCATTTTAAAAGAGATAACTGGGGATATAATCTCTTATCTATGGCTGAGGATTTAAGTAATGATATTCCTACCCTAATGGATTTAAACCATCTAGATAATGGAGAAATGCACGCTAGAGTAGAAAGCTTACAGCATAGAGCTAAGCTAGCTAAATCTAATATTATCAATACAGCCAATGATATTAGAGCTTATGGTATGACTGTAGATAATTTCTCTATTAGATATAAAGATGGAACTACAGCTTATAAATATAGACCAGATGATAAAACTAAAGAGAAAGCCTTAAAGAGATTGAATACTTATAATCCTACACAAGTAACCTCAGCAGGTAGACAATTAGACTTTATGGTTAATAACTTCCTTAGAGAGTATCTAAACATACCTACTTTATATGAGAATAAAGATACTAGCTTGGCTATAGCAGCTAGAAAGAAAGTATTACTTAGCTTTAAAACTTTAATAGACCTAATGCCTAATAATACTCGTAAAGGCTTACAAGACTTTAGGGATATGATAGATAATATTCTTAAGAATAATCAGCTAAGTACTCTAGACTATACTAAGTTATTAAATAAACTAGGTTCTATACCTAATATTAGAAATACTCTAAATAGTATAATTGATGAGTTTTTTACTGATAAGTCTAAGATATCTATAGATTCTAAATTAGTTCATTCTCCATACTCATCTTTATTTCAAAAGACAGAGCAGAGATATTGGGCTTCTAGAGCATTTAAAGATGGTCTAGACTCCTTAGAAAAGACATTAGAGTTTAATAGATTTCATATTAATAGCAATAGAGCTAGAAGGTTAGCATTAAACTTTAATGCTAATAAGAATATCTTTACACCTACTTTAGATGATAAAAATAACTTAATCTTAACTAATGCTAATGGAGATATAGTTACATTAGACAGCACAGGATTAACATTAACAGACTCTAAAAATAATGCTACCAATCTTAAAGTAATGTCAGCTAATATCATTCATATGACTAAAGAATTAGCTATGAAGCTATCTACAGAGCAGAAAGATAATACTCCTATAAAAGACCAAATAGAGAACTTTAAGAATAAAGGCTTTACTGTAATAGATTTAAGAAGTAATCCTAATGAGTTTATTCATATCTCAAAGGATAGTAATACTATCTCAGCTGAAGTAGGTGCTGAGAAGCTATATAATGCCTTTAAAAACTTCACTACTCCTGCAAGACTATTTGAACTAGCTCAGACATATAAAGACTTGACTAAGTCAGAACTAGGTAAAGCAGTCATAGAAGCTTTTGAACATTCATATGCTGATAAACTTCTAAAAGATGAAAGTAAAGAGTTTAGAAGTAAGTTTGTAAAT
>ERZ772977.108-NODE-108-length-67175-cov-117.845948_pt1 | contig 67175 bp, 75 predicted proteins | sample MGYA00511131_ERZ772977 | MGnify/ENA primary metagenome ERZ772977 (study PRJEB29015, sample SAMEA2737935) | human oral metagenome | biome: human oral; feature: human-associated habitat; material: dental | place: China | collected 2151 ...
CAGGCCGATTGACACCAAAAATGTTTTGGGGAATAATTTAAGATTCTTCATAGCGGTAGCCCACTCCCTTCACCGTGATGATACAATCCAGGTGTAATTTCTTACGCAGGTTTTTGATGTAAACGTCAATCACTCGGTCGAACGGCACCTCGTCATCACGCCACAACTTATCGATGATAGCCTGCCGACTCCAGACCATGTTTGGATTATCGACGAGCAGTTTGAGCAGTTGCACTTCCTTGGGCTTGAGATGTGCGTCAGCATCATCATAAAATCCCTGATAGGCCATAAAATCCACCGAAGCCAGGCCGCGCTGCCATAAGGTTTTTTTGACAGACTGCTGGCGGCGAAGCAGCGCCTTAATTCGCTTTTCCAAAATCACCAGCGAAAACGGCTTACTCATATAATCATCCGCCAGCTCGTCAAAACTAGCAATCTGCGTCGGCTCATCATACAATGCCGTCAGCATCAACACCGGCACGTCGCTAGTCTGGCGAATTTGGTGTAGTGTTTCGATACCACTTACCCCCGGCAACATAATGTCGAGGATAATCACATCCGCCTGAGTAAATTTTTCCAGCGCCTCCTCGCCGCTGGTCGCCGTCACCACCGTAAAACCGCGCTGGCGGAGGAACTGCTCAGTGCCAATGCGCACCGCTGGTTCGTCTTCTACTAGAAGGATTCGTGATTTTATTGCGTTACCCATTTCGGTTAATCTTGGATGCTATCCTCCTATGTTTTGAATTGGCTTGCGCTCGATATTTGGACAACAGTACTTGGTAATTCTGTGGTTAGTCAAGCTGCCAACGTGATAATTAGTTAATTACAATTATACCTTACCAAAGTAATTTGTCTACTTAAGTCTGGTCTAACGCCCCGTGGCATAACTAGAAAAAAGATTTGAGCGTAAGCTGACATCGTCACTTAAGCGTCTATTAAACTCACCGCACAATAGGATCAGCCGAGACAAGATTATTGACTTATTTTAGCCACTCTGCTACCATTCATAATGTACTATAAAGCGTCCGAGTTCCAGTCACGCCGGAACGAGCTGGGTGTCAAAATACACCACGGGAGTGAAGCCGTAAAGTCACACAACCGAAATCGCGATCCATCGTAGAGCCGGTACTGAGCGCTATAATCCAGTAATGAATTATAGAACAAGGATGGGACCGCGGGAGGTCTCTTTTTTGATCTCTCGTTCCTTGGGTAAATAATATAAATTTATTGTACCTGAGGAGGTTTTATCGTGGATAAGAAATTAAACAGAGAAAACTTAAAAATTGCTATTCAAAAAGATGGACGACTTACCGAAGACTCTCTGAGAACGCTGCGGATGATGGGCTTTGAATTCGAGGTGTACGGCCGTAGACTTTTTGCTGCATGCCGCAATTATCCAGTTGAAATCTTGTTTTGCCGCGACGATGATATACCTGGCTATATAGAGCGCGGCACTGTAGACATCGGCATTGTTGGCCAAAACGTTTTGCGTGAAGTTGGAGCTACTGCTACGCGTGAAATTCTGCGTCCAGGATTTGGCTATTGTAAGCTTGTTGCTGCTGTTCCTAAAGAATCAAATATTACTACGATTAAAGATTTGCAAGGAAAAATAATTGCTACAACTTTCCCAAACACGACTAGAAAATATTTTGCGAAACGCGGTATTGACATTAAAACTACTGTGATAGCTGGATCGGTTGAAATTACACCTGCACTTGGGGTGGCAGATGCGATTGTTGATATAATGGCTAGCGGTAGCACTCTTTTATTAAATGACCTACGCCCCATAGAAACAATTCTAGAAACCGAAGCTGTTCTTATTAGAAACGAAAAGACGCTTTCAAAAGACAAGGAAGATCTAATTGCTCAGATGCTAGTTCGTCTTGAGTCGGCACTTGTTGCAAAGAATTTGAAGTATATTATGATGAACGCGCCCAAAGAGAATATCGATAAAATTAAAAATATCGCCCCTGGACTTGATGCTCCAACTGTAGTGGAATTAACGAAGCCTGGTTGGCTGGCTGTACATGCCGTCATGAATGAAGATGAGTTTTGGAAGGTGGCTAGCAAATTGAAAAGTCTTGGCGCACGCGGGATTCTCGTGTCGCCGATTGAAAAAATCATAGCATAAGGAGGCTATATGACAATTAGAGAATTATACGAAATCATAGAGAGCAGACGCAACAGCGATGAAAGCACGTCCTACACAAAACAATTACTCGACAGAGGTTTAGATAGGATTATCCAAAAAGTTGGCGAAGAATCAGTTGAAGTTGTAATCGCTGCAAAGAATGATGAAAACGATAAATTTATTGGCGAGGTCGCAGATTTGGTTTATCACCTCCTAGTTTTGTTGGTTGCCAAAGATGTTAAAATTACCTATATAGAGCGGCGCCTTCAAGAACGTCACGATAAGTCACAAATGAGTTGAATATATAACGAGAGTGTGACAATATCACCGTAAGGTTGGACAGCACATTCAAAATTAAGGAGAGAATAATGATGAACTCAACAACCACGGCTGTCATCACTGCTGCGAACGGTAACGGAACGGCAATTGAAGTCATTACTAGTCCGCTTACCCGTACAGAGTACGTTAGTCGAGGACGGATACTAGGAGAGAGCACAGAGAAGCTTGGCGCCGAACAGGCCGGTTTTCTTGTGTCGTCGCAAAGCCATTTTGAAATGGCTGGCGGAGAGTTCTGCGGCAATGCATCGCGGGCGGCTGCTGTACTGTTTTCAGAGCTGCGAGGTACTGGTGACGTAGAATTTACGGTATCTGGCTTCAAAGGCCTCGTTAGCGCGACTGTCGATAAGCGGTCGGATAACGAGTACTATGCTCGATGCAGGTTTCCGGGTATGCCTGTCGGGGTTTATCCTGTAGAAGGCCATGAACAGACGATAAACATCGTCGATCTTGGCGGTATCGTCCATGTTGTGGTAGAGAGTAGATTTCCAGCTCGGGCAGAAGTCTACCGGAGGACGCATCATCACCTGACGGAAGAGCTGGGTCTTCGTGAGCGGGATGCTGTTGGAGTGGTCTGGGTCGAGAGGAAGAACAACCTTGTCGTGATTCATCCTGTAGTATGGGTGAGGAGTATCGATACGTTTTTCTATGAATCATCGTGTGGCTCTGGTACGATTGCGGCGTGTGCTGTAACTGGCGTCTCAGACATCATTCAGCCAACCGGTAAGATTATCCGGGCCGAAGTTGACGGTGATTTTGTGACTCTCGAGAGTGATATGGAGGTCGTTCATGATTGAGTATACTATCGCTAGAGACACAGCTGATGTGGCTGGGTTCACATCTCTGTATCAGGAGGCTTTTGGCGGAGCTCCTTATTTTGAAGTGTATCCGAGATATAGGATACGCAAAGAAATCTGGGGTCCCCACCTGGAAAGAGGAGTCATAGTTCTTGCAAAGGATGATGGCTCTGTCGTGGGTTTTTGCTGCGCGCTTCCCGTAGATGATGCCCCTGACGATGTCAGAGAATTTCTACAAGACTCGCAAGAAATTCTCGCAGATAGCGATCAGATGTGGTATATCTCAGAGTTGGGCGTGGCTTTGAGTCATCGTGGCCGAAAAATTGCCTACGCCGTGACTGAGCGATGCCTCTCTGAGGCGAATCGCCTCGGAGGCGCATACTACGTCATGAGGACGGCAGCCAAAGGATCCAGCTCAAGACATATGTTCTTGAGGATGGGATCTACTGAGATTTCTAAGGTCCAAGACGTGTCGGCTCAGACGGAAGAAAACCACTCTCAGAGTACCCAGCGAATTTGGCTTTATGGCAACTACAGTTTCGCGCTACAGAACATTAAATCTCTCTCCGCCTCCTGACCAACCACCACGGGGCGGCATAGCGATCTTGAAAGAGCGCTCCATTACTCAATGCATTGAAATACATTTATAGTACCATAAATTGCCGCTTTTTTTCCGTAAAATGCCGCCCACTCACGGTCACCATATGAGAAATGCCACCACTCGCCGTAGAACGGCGCGAAGCCTTGTGCTATCATAGCGTCATGTAACACCTTTCTATACGAGGCTTGCTCTGGGGTCACTTTCGCAAAAGTTTTAATAATATCTGGATTAGAATAGTCGGATATTTTGTTTCCCATATTGATAGGGTTATTACTACTATTGACAAGAGTTAAATCAACCGCCGCTCCCATTGGGTGTCCAGCCACATCGGGTATAGCAATAAAATCATGGACTAGACGAATTAGTTTGTATTCTGGCATCTCGGGATTATCTCGTTGCAAGGCCGCTTTGCGTTCGCGAAAGTACTTTTCTTGTACTTTTGGGTGGCGAAAGCCATAAACAACGCGTAGTCGCAAATTGTCACCTGCCTTCAGCTGCTTATTAACCGTAGCGAGCTTTCTAGCTAATGTATCGCGCACCAAAATAGACTCACCAGTATAAACTTGCATATCCGATTGCTCGTGTTCGGCTATGATCGACGAATCGTATTTGCGTACGTTAACCAATGGTTCCTGACTATTGCCGGGCTTAGCGCTTACCATTTCGTCATAGGTTAAAATGTGCCGATTAATATAATTAGGATTTTCTTGAATTTGTTTTATTGTATTCATAGTATGATAAAACCTCCTCAGGTACAATAAATTTATATTATTTACCCAAGGAACGAGAGATCAAAAAAGAGACCTCCCGCGGTCCCATCCTTGTTCTATAATTCATTACTGGATTATAGCGCTCAGTACCGGCTCTACGATGGATCGCGATTTCGGTTGTGTGACTTTACGGCTTCACTCCCGTGGTGTATTTTGACACCCAGCTCGTTCCGGCGTGACTGGAACTCGGACGCTTTATGTTTAGGATTATACATAGGAGCTATAGCTGGGTCAATATTTTTGGAGTTTTTAGATTTTCTTTTTCTATTCATTTGGCGTATCTTTCTCAATACTTTTGCTATTGATATGTTTGTTATCTCCTAATCCTATCTTGGAAGATTGAAGGCTGTGTTGGGTAGAGAGTATGTAAGATGTTAGCTTTGGAAGTGACTCGTCTATATTTTTAATTGTCGGGCAAGCTTTGTATAATATTTCGAGACAACTTGGTGTACTAAAATTTTTGATTATATTGGATACTAAAGATTGCTGATATTCTGCTAATTGTCTAATTACTTCGGTGTTAAAATATATATTTATATTCTGTATACCTTTTAGACTATCTACTATTTGTCCGCCAAGGATCTGTAGTTGGGCTTGTTGTTCTGGAGATAATGACAACTTCGCTGGAAGTTTAATGTCTTTTTTAATTTCCTCAGCTAGTTTTATAGCACTTTCTTTTTTCTTCTCTATAAAATGATTATGGTGAGCTGCGGCGTCTCTATACTCCTTAAGCTCATTTAACTTGATTTTCATATCCTTCCAAGATATATCCTTTTGCAAGATTTCCTTGGCGATCACATCCCAGATAATAATAGCTTTGCATTTCTCGCTAAACTTTGTTTTGAGATCATCAAAAGAGCTGCTACTGCTTAATAATTCATTTAGATTGCTAGCAGTTAACTGACGTGAAGACCATGAGAAATCGTATCCTAGAATTTCTATTATCTCGCCTAGAGTTAAATAAGAAACCAGTGTCTCTAAATTATTTTTGAAAATTAAATTATTTTCAGTATCCTTTGATTTACATTTGTCTAGATATTTTCCGTGCTGCAATAAAATATCATAATATGCCTCAATTAAATCAGGCAGATACAGCAGCAACTTACGCAATTGAATCTCCACTTCATAGACAGCCTTGAAAACTTCTTCTGCCCGTTTGCGAGAACTCGAATCGCTCAATATGCCTATTTTAAGATTTTCATTAATTTTAACGTATATTTGAGGATCTATTTGCTTACTGCGTTTTATTGTTACAAGAAACAGCTGTTCGGATATAGCCTCACATTTATCAGAAGAATCTTTATTGATTCCTATTCTATCTAAAATATCCTGTACTTCACCACTAGTTTGCGCTTTTATAACTAGGACTATTTGCTGCATACGCTCATTATAACACCGAGGCGATTGATTATTGTAGTATGGGGGTAATGTAGCGGTCCATTATATTAAATCTACATACAAAAAAAGACTCCGAAGAATCTTGTAGCCTCTTTGATGGTGAACTCCTCGTTTCTAATTTGGAACCAATTATAGCGGAACTGAGAAAACTTCGTAAGATATTCTATACTACCAGTCATAGTTATCAGTTAAGAACCTCTGTTTAATGTTAATCTCAGCTACCATATTAATATGGAATATATATAGTATAGAGGAATTAGTATGATTAATAAGACCGATAAACAGCAAGGCTTCATTGAACTGAGAGCGAAAGGAAACAGTTTTGATACTATCGCCAAACAATTAGAAGTGAGCAAAGGCACCTTAATAAACTGGTCACGAGACTTAGAAGATGAAATTCAAAATTATTCAGCACTAGAATTGGATGCACTTAAGGAAAAATATCTCATATCTAAAAAGCACCAGATACAGTCCTACGGAGAGCAACTAGCGACCGTAAGAGAGGAACTATCGAGCAGAGACCTATCTGATGTTAAAACGGAGAAATTAATCGAAGTCGAAATCAAGTTATTAGAAGCAATTAATAAACTTGGCATCACTACTACATTAACAGGTGAAGGGATGTCATTAAAGGAATTTAATACAAGTTGGGAGATTTAAAAATGAAAGCAATAAGCAACGCAGAATATCTTAGATTTATAGAAGCCTACTCAAGAGTTGGCAGAGTAAAAAACGAAAAAGCACGTTCCGCACTATATTATTTCTCCTTTTGTGTAGGCACGCTTATAGATGCAGGAGAAGCAGATATCCTAAAATTATTAGAAGAAGGATATAAGGCAGGGATAAAAGAGATATTAGCAACAGAAAAGAGGCTATAAATACATTCGAGGGATATTTAGAAGATAACGGACTATTAGTTAGGCCATCTTAACGGAGGTTTAAACAATTTATCCTCGAAGTCTAAAGCAAAGTCTTCCACTGTTCGTGGGTCGGTATTGAAGAATTTCAAGCCGATATTTTTTATTTCTTGGAAGCCTCTCGACTGAACTTCTTTGAGGTATTCCTTATACGCTTTCTTGTCGTTCTCATTTTCAGTAAACACTACTTCAGAGTTTTCATTTAGCATTATCAAGGACTGCTCTTTCCAATCATCCTGAGCCAATAAATGACCGCCCTTAGGTTCAATTAAGCATTGATAATACATTTTTTTATTCAATACATCGTTGATAATAAGTAAATAATCAGGGCTGAAACGGTGGCCATCAAATCCGAATAACCAATAATCTAGTTCATTACGAATGACATATATTTCTGAGCCTAGATATTTATTATGTAAGTTTTCTATCTGTGTAGACATCCATTTTACAAACTTCTTCTCCTCGCTCGTGCCATAGTTCTCATCATATACATACCATTCAGCGTGTTTTACATCGAATTGTAGTTCTGGATTATCGTGGTCGGTTTGGGGCTTTGCTCTTTCATCAGTAGAAATGAATATCTTCTCTCCAGTTACTGAGTCAATACTTGGGAATGAAGCCAGATAAATAGACTTTTGTTGTGCAAATATTTCCGCTAGAGAAATAGGGCGGAAAACATTACTTCCGACAATCTTCGGCATGTTCAAATCAATCGACTTGCGAACTTCTGGCAAAATCACAGCAACCAATAACTGCAGTTTTTCCTGAGCATTTAGAAGATGAATGTCCTTACCGTCCTCGTAGGTATATTTGATTATATAAAGTGGCAGATATTTATCGATAAGTTCATTGATGGTTTTAATCCCGATTAAATGATGTTTTAAGTTTTCAAATCTAAAGAAATCATTCTCAGAAGAAGCCAGAGCCTTCTCTATAATTGGACGACTGAAGTATTCCTCTGTAATGCGAATTTCCTTTGTATGTTGGGATGCTATAATCTGGTTCTGTTCTCTGCCAGAAAGACCACCAGAGCGAAGATTATATGTGCTTGCTTTAATAATGCGTTTAAAGGTGGTATCAATGTCTTCATTAGTGGTTTTCTTCCTCTTCTCGGCCTGGTTCACTAAGACGAAACCTTTCTTATAGGTATCGCTTTCTAGGAAGCGTTGTTTCATAGTAATAGTTTTTCGTTCAACACCTTCGTTGATAATACCCTCGCCAAGCAAATCTTGACGTAATGTTTCGAGGAAGGTTCCAGTTTTAACGAAATGATAGACAAATGTCTCAAGAATGCGACCAGTATCATTCGGGTCGTTGTCGAACTTACGGCGATATTTGTTATACTGAAGATTACGACCAAACATACCGCCATCATCTTCTCGATACTCTTTAGGAAGTTCGTAAGGACAATACCTTGCTCCACGACCAATAAGTTGGATATCCTGAAGAGAAACCTTCTTTGAAGCCGAAATGTCAAAATGAACAATATCAAACAGGCTCAAAACATCCCACCCTTCATTCAAGGCGTTCACCGAAAAGATTGCACGAATTTTATTCTTAGGGTCATCAAGTTGTGGCAATAAATCAGCCTTTTCCTTCTTCTGGCTGTTATAAATCAAAGTATTCTCATGTGCGAAGTTAGCACGAATAAGCGCAGTGAAAGTCTTTAGTCCATCCCAGTCTCCTTGTTGGACTAAACCATTTCTTGGGCTTTTAATCCAGTCAAACATATCACTTATTATTTCGTGTTCGTGATTAATATTCTTCGTTTTAGCAACACGTTGCAATTCTGATAAGTCTTCCGCACGAAGCGTGCTGATTACTTCATCAAAGAATTTACGGTCTTTTTCGCTCTCTGCGATCTTAGTGGATTTGATTAGGATTACGGGGGTAAATATCACACCCATAGTCCTCTCTGCAAATAATCGTCTGAATTCAGATAGAGCAACAGCGTTCACTATAAGTAACCGTTTCTGGTTTTCAATCTGTGTTTCAAAGTTATACAAGAATTTAACATCTTTTGAATAGCCATCCTTATTGAAAGCGAGAAAATCATAGCGGAAGACAAGTTTATCTTCATATTTCTTATGTATCTTGTCATTGGCGAGATCGATGGTCGCAGTAAACTCGAGAAGCATATTATCTGGATGCATATTTAATGTCGATAATACAGAAGTTTCCCAGTGTTTTTCTTCTTTAGTGGTCGTCTTGTTTTTTGACTTCGTATCAGCATTTAGACTATGAGCCTCGTCTGCAATAATTACCATATTATTCTTTTGAAAATCTTCTATCGTCAAGGAATTCTCTTTGTCTTCCGATAAACGATTGACTAGCGTCTGCTGACTGGTGAAGATAAAGTTAATACTATTATTACTAGATTGGGTAGGCATATTAATTTGTTTTACGCTTATTTTACGTCCATTGATTTTTACGCCTTTTGGATTAAATAGATACTTTTCAAACTTATAATCCGTAAAATTTTTCTTAGCCTGTTCAAGGATTTGGTCTCTATGGACTAGGAATACAAAATTATTGTAGCCCTTATTATATAGATAAAGCACGCAGGAAACCATTACAAGCGTTTTGCCAGTGCCTGTAGCCATATTGAATAGAAGATGCTTGGAAGCGGTCCTATCGTGCTCAAAAAGCCAAATAAAATGCTTTAGCGCCTCTTCCTGATATGGACGTAATTTTTTAGACGGATGCAGATTATCAGTGATGTACTCTGGTATCACAAAACTCTTAGACCAGAGTTGAAATTCGGGGTTATTCTCGATTTTTTTGAAAAGGAAATCATTGAGAGTGTCTTTGATTTTAGTCCTAGTTCTCGGCATCTTCTTGAACTCCATAGAAACGTTCTGTCAGAGCCATTTCATCATTGCTGACTTTATATCTTGCGTCTCGCATATCGAGCAGATTTAAGTATAGTTGGTTCTCATCAAGGATGTCGACAAGCATATTACGACGCTGTTCCCAAGTTTTAGAGCGGAAGTTTTCATCTTTCTCAAATTCTTTCTTGTCGAAAAAGAATTTCAAGAAAGCATTCTTCTGCATGTCCGAATAGACTTCTTTCACGTCACTGATTGAAGTTACTTCCATCAATCTGTCTAGGAAGGATTGGTTGTATTTTTTGAGTTCAAAATAGCAGAAGGAACTTCCATCTATTACCTTTGTCAATCGTTTCATCATTACATCGATATGTTCTTCTAGTTGTTCACAAACTATAAACTTTCTACTATAACCCTGTTCTTTGTTAGCCTCGATAACGGCGTGTGCTGTGGTTCCAGAGCCAGCAAAAAAGTCAAGCACAATATCATTATCACCACTCATAATTTTTATGATATCTTCGACTGCATAAAGCGATTTAGGATAACTAAAATCATTTTTTCCGATGATGCCTTTTAGAAGATTTGTTCCATTAAATTCAGATTGATATTTCTTGGCAATCCAAACATTTTTCAAGACCTGCTGTTCGTAATACTTGTGATATAAAATCACTTTCCCATCAACAATTTCTGCTTTGAAAGATTTACTATCATTTAACTCATCAAATGTCGTTTTTATATTTTTCCAAGAAAAATCACCTGTATTAGTCGTCGGATATAGTTCGTAGGCGTCATCTATTTTAGTAGAAGTAATTGTCTTTAAATCCTTACTGACATAGATAGGATACCAGTTTTCTGGACGAGCCTGTTTAGACCATACTGCCCTTGCTCGAATATATGGTTCCCACCTATAAGCACCTTTTTCATCTCTTTCAGTGAATGTCGCCTTAACCTCATCATCAATAGCAACCTGTTGAAAATTTGCTTTCTCTTTATTCTTTGCATAAACTAACAAGAACTCACTATTCTCTGAGAAGAATTTTGCTTGGTTACGACCTTTTGGATTGTGCTGAACGGTGATAATAGATAGCCTATTATCTCTACCAAAAATTTCGTCCGCAATAACTCCAAGATAGAAAAGTTCACAATGGTCAATTGCAATAGTTATAAAGCCATCTTCACGAAGCAGTTCTCGTGCAACTTCAAGCCTATTTTTCATAAATACCAACCAAGAAGAATGGTTAAAGGTATTATTGTAAGAAAAGATGTTTTCATCGCCTCCAGTATTGTAAGGAGGGTCAATATAAATTAGTTTTACTTGTTTGGATAAACGTTCTCTCAACGAGAAAAGAGTAAGTAGATTGTTGCCTTTTATTACTAAATTTTGCTTTAGTTTCCCATTATCATCAAACAATTCAATGTCACTATTAGCGGTGAGAGCGACCTCGCCATTTTTATCAACATATTTAAAATTCGTAAGGACTTTTGGTTCTTCAAGAGTGTCAATATCCCTCTTGTCGACTTCCAGATGCAAAAAGCGCTCATCCCTCCCAACATCCTCTTTATTCATACCAGCCTCAAGGACAGTATCCTTAAATGGGAAGTTTAGAACTATATCAGGTGCATTTGCTAAATAATTGCCAGTTTGATTAGAGAATAGACCAATACGATTACTATATATCGTAAAGCGTCCTTTTTTTAGAGAGTTGTCGCTCATAGTTTATCCTTTATGTAAATTAACAAGTCCTTTTCAATTATTATACTAGAAAAATCGATTTTTTATCTTTACAAAAGTAGGTCTTGCATAAAAATCTTACAATATGGTATAATTTATGTATGACAGAGAAAAAACTACAAGAAGATGAATTTGTGTATCTCACTGACGGTAACTGGACTACTTTAGCAAGTGCGTCAGACGGTTACTACGAACAGTTGTCTGCATCTTGGCAACAACCAAGAGCAAGGATTAAGAACGTTGATATGACATACAGGTCATTGAATTACCTATCAAGTATCGGTTTGTTTCCCGATAACCGAGAGGAAGACGGCAAAGGTTGGCGAGAGTTATCATATACTGAATGTATTTACCTGACCTTAGTCTCTGAGTTGAGGCGGTTCAATGTCAAAGCAGAGACAATTCAGCGTGTTTTTAATGCTTTCAGTAAAAAAGTAAAAACAAAAGAAGCAATGGTTTACTCTAGCGTTTGGCTAGATGTTTTTATGCTGACGCACTGCCTTCATTCCGAAGTATATTTGACTATTAATCCGAATGGCGAAGTTCGTTTCCTAGATACGGGAAGCGCATTCTTTTATTTGGAGTATGAAAATAAAAGTGGCGTAATTTTCATTCCATTATCTACGGTCATTAATAAGTTTCGCCTAAGGAATAACCTTAAGCAGATTGAAATAAAATATAACATTTTTAGTGATGGTCTTAAAAATTCTGAGCGCAGTATGGTAATGGGCTCACGCCAATTAGAGGATGGCGAAAAAATGGAAGTCATCAAGAAAAGACAGGGTGCCCTGATTACTACTAGCAAAAAAGTTGACGAAGAATTATTCAGCAAGATATCCTCACTGGTCGATGAGGATTTTGGTAGTATAAAAGCCTCGAAAGAAGGCGGAAAGGTTGTAAGCGCACAAAAAAAGAAGTAAAAAATCTTGTTATTGATGATTAGTAAGCAAGAAGTCTCGACTATATGAAAAACATAGGTTGACGACATCTTCCTACAAATCTAAGCATTGTTTCTATCAAAGAACTTGAGGAAACTTCATAAAGGAAATCCACCATGGAAGTTTCTCAAGTTGAGAATATCAAGAAAATAGCCTCAAAAATCAGTCATCCAGATAAAAAGAAAAGAACTGAGACGGCAATAGAAATTAATGAATTTGCAAAGATTATACTTGCGCAATACGACTTTGAAAGGAGCAAAAAATGATAAACGCAAATAGCATACACTAGAGTTTCATCACGAGAACAAGTAGATGAAGGAAATAGCCTAGCGGTGCAGAAGCACGTTATTTCTGAATTTACTCAAAAGAATGGTGTCAAAATTAATAAATGGTTCGTATAAGAAGGCGAAAGTGCAAAAACGGCAAACCGAACCAAGTTGAAGGAGATGCTTACTTATGCTGTTAAGCATAAAGGAGAAAACACATCGCTTCTAATTTATAAAAGTCGACCGCCTATCCCGTAATGTTGGTGACTATATGACCTTGAAAGACGCTCTCGGAAAATGTGGCATTCAGGTTTATTCAGCTACTGAGCGTTTTGAAGATACTTCTCTCGATAGAGCGATGGAAAGTATCGCATCTACATTTGCTCAGTTAGATAACGAAACAAGAGCAGAGCGTTGTAAGGGCGGTATGGTAGAAGGCGTTCGTGAGTGTCGTTGGATGTGGAATGCTCCTATCGGATATGCTAATGGCAGATGGGCAGACTGTCGATCCGCGTTCAGTGAGATGTGGAATGCTCCTATCGGATATGCTAATGGCAGGGATATAACTGGCAAGCGCAATATAGTTCTCGATGACCGAGAAGATTTTGTAAATATCTTACGATCGTCTTGGCATTTAATTGTATCTGGTAGCAACGAAACCGAAGCGTCAAAGATAGTTAAATACGCAGTTGAAGATAGCGGGCTATAAAGAGATCTCCCGAAATACTTTTTCCAGAATACTGAGGAAGAAAATTTATATTGGAATTGTCGAAGGACTTGGGCTTGCAATTCAAAGCAAGACAATTACTCTATTAGTAGAAGAGGATGTGTTTTATAAGGCAAACAGCATTCTTAGCGGGAATGCGAATGTAGGCAACAAGTATGTAAAACATAACGAAAATATCCGCTTCGTGGAGTGCTATATTGCAAGAACGGTCACAAAATGACTGCTTCTGCTCCGAAAGGTAGGAATAAAACGTATCCTAAATATCATTGTCCTAAATGTAAAGGACAACATATGAACTATGACTTTGCATATGTGAATGAGGAATTCCTGAACTATATAAAGGATTTCAAAATGAGCAGAGACATCAAAGAAGCGCTCAAGACGGCTATAAAACTTAATCTCGAAGACAGGATTAAGAATAATTCAGGAGTGAAGGAAAAACTTACGCAACGCCTCACTCAGATAGACGCTGAGAGAAAAGAAGTTGTGCGCAAGAATATCAAGGGTGCTTTAACGGATAAAATTACTCAGGATACAATAGGCGACTATGATGCTGAGGAAACCGAAATTAGGCTAAAATTGAACGAAATGAGCGACGATACTGAAGACGTAGAATTTGGCGTCAACAAACTGTCAAACTTAGTCGAAACATTTCAGGAAATTGAAGACCCTGAAATCCGTTTTCGGTTCCAAAAATGGTTTTTCCCGCAGGCTTGACGTTTGACGGTGAAAAATTTAGAACCACTAAAATACCTGCTATTTTACAGATAAAAAGAACTGCCCTTGCAGGCAATTCTTGTCAAAATTTCACTACTGGTGACTCTACCGGGAATCGAACCCGGGTTGCCGGGATGAGAACCCGGTGTCCTAACCGCTAGACGATAGAGCCAAACTGTTGAATATTATAGCAGCAGAGCTGGGCGTTGTCTAGCTGCCGAGCTGCTGAATGATTTCGATTAGGCGGCGCGGCGTGATTTCAGCCTTAATCAGGTAGGCGTCGGCGTCGTTCTCTAGGGCGGCGCGGCTTTTCTCGTCTTGATCGAAATTTGTCATGACGACGATACGCGACTTCTCGGCGCTGTTTTCTTCGAATTTGCGGATGGCGGTCATGATTTCGGTGCCGCGCATCTCTGGTAGCATGATATCGAGCAAGATTAAATCGTAATGCTGATTAGTAGCCATAACCAAACCATCGTGGCCGTCCACCGCCCACTCGACGTTATAGCCAGCCATTTTGAGGCTGCGAACATACATCTCGCCGATGAAACGGTCGTCTTCGATGACTAAGATTGTGGAAATTGCCATAGTACTCTCCTGATTACCCCGTGTATTTAGTGTGATTTTTAATCCAGCTGTTGCCTACCGAGATGATTTCGGTGTTGGAATTGTCGGCGTTGTGCAGTTTGTCAGAAACAGCGGCATAGATTGGTAGCGTGAAGGTGAAAGTTGCCCCCTGTCCTTCGGTGCTTGATACGCCGATAGTGCCGCCGTGACTTTCGATGATAGCTTTGCTGAGATACAAGCCGATGCCAGTGCCAGCGACTGTCTCGCGGCTGCGGTGGCTGCGGTAGAATTTGTGGAAGAGATTGTTGATGACGCTGGCTGGAATGCCGATGCCATTGTCGGCGACCGAAACTTCAACATGCTTGTCTTTGGCTCGAGCAGTGACACGGACGGCACCGCTTTCGTCGGAGTATTTGATGGCATTATCGATGAGATTAGACAACACTTCGGAAATACTAGAGCGGTCGGCGGCAACGGTCGGTAAATCGCTCGGAATGTCAACGAATAGTGAACGATGCTGCGAGCGGGCGCGCAGCTCCATATCGTCGCGGATAGTCTCGTAGATTGTCGCCAACGAATCTTCGTGCAGTTGGAGTTTGAGGTGGCGGCGGTCGTAACGACTGGTGTTGAGGATATTGTTGATGTAGCCAGATAAACGATTGCCGCTAACGATTAATCTTTGGAAAAGCTCTTTTTGATCGGGCTCGAGTTTACTATCGAGTTCGAGCGCCAGTACGTCTAAGTAGCCGCGGATAACGGTGATTGGACCGCGCAGCTCGTGGGCGGCGAACGAGATGAAGTCAAGGTCGTCGTCCTCTGGCTGGTAGATTTCGGTCTCGTCGTAAGCGGTAATGATAGCATCCGCGGTATTACCTTGTTCGAAATCAACAGTGATATTGAAAATACGGCGGTCTTCTTGCCCGATGACCTTGTTGGGAACTCGCAGCCAAATTTTGCGGGCGCGAACATTGTCGGTACGGTGTTGGTTGAGCCATTCAATCAGGTCGGTGCCGTCGTCAAATAGCAAGTCAAAATGATAAGCGCCTTTGGCGTCGAGCGAGATTGGCGCGGCGCGGTTAGCGAAAATTACGCCATTGTTCTTGTCGAGGATAATTATGCCAGTGCTTGTCAGATTGAGGGCGCTGGCTAGTTCGTCAGTTGCGCTAGTTTTGTCTGGGCTGGTTTCGGTATGTTCTTTGTAGATAGACAGCAGCATATCGCTAAAGCCGGTAGCTTTGTATTCTTTATTGCTAGGGTTTGGCAACTTTTGGTCGATTTTTTGTCCAGCGGCATTAACTAGCGCGGTCGAGAGGTCGCGCAGCGGAATCATGGCAAAAGACAAAACTGCGAAATTTGTTGCAGTAGAAATGATTAGTAGCGAAATGACAATTGTTGCAATAAGAAAGACGTCTAGGCGAACCTGCAAAATGATCATTATTGCAATAACCGATAAAGCGACCAATAATTGAACGAGAACAGATATTATTGCAACCTTGTTGCGATGAATACGCCAAAAATCACGCATTTCTGGTGTACGTTTGACTACTGGCTTGGCGTCGCTTACTGCCACGAAACACCTCCTCCGCCGCTGTTTGGTACGGCAGCGATCCAGGTTTGTCCGCGATTTAGCGCGACTGGTTTGCCAGCGGCGTCAATGAGCTCGAGCGGGCTAAAACGGTCATTCTTGCGCCAAGTGCATTCAGCGACCGTACCGTTCTGAAACACTGTTGCAGTACCAGTGCCAGTAGTAACGATGCTTTGCCGCCAGCCATCTTCCATGACAGTAGTCTCGTTGACATGCAGCGCGATGACGACGCTCGGCGCTAGCCTACCCTCTTCGCGGTCGTTGCTGGCCTGTCCGCCGATACTGCGTAGATAGGTGTTGCTAGCCTTGTCATAATCATAGTGCGTATTATACCAACTGCTAGAGAAATTGATGTCGATATTGACGGCGTTTGGTTTGTTGCTGGTCTTGCCGTCAGTGCGGGTGAAACTGGTGAATTGCGATGATTTATAGCCTTTGCCAGCGTTGAGCGCGTCTAACTTCTCGAAGCTGGTATAGACATTATGCGGCGGCCGCCGATCATTAGCGCGCCAGTACGAACCACCGTTGAAAAACTGATCGATGTCGCGGTAGTTACCGCCACGAATCTCTTGCAGTGAAGCGTGGCTGCCACCGACATGGGCGACGCTAGCCTGATATGGCGCTAGCCAATCGACGTAGTACATACGCAGGCTGCGGACTGGGCCGATGAGCTGTGGCTTGTGCTGCTGAAATAGCGTCAGAAAGCGTGTGATGCCTCCTTCGGCGATGGCTTCGTAGACGACTTCGGCCTGCTTGAGCCCGGAATGCGGCCGGGCATCAGGCGAATTTTCAATCATGATAGCAGTGACTGGCTTGGATAAATCAGCTTTAGAGGCAACTTCAATGCCATTGAGATGGGAATAGTATTTTTCTACTGGTTTTTTCTGAACTGGTGTAATGTAGTTGTTGCTAGCTACTGGCGCGCGATATGTCAACACGAAAGCTACTGCCCCGCCGATAGCGATTAGAACTGCGCCGCAAATGCACATTGTTGCAATACGATGACGATTAATAAAATCGCGCAGTCGTTGCAGGCGCGACTGCTTTTTGTTAGTCGCGTAGTGCTGTGCTACGAGCGGGCTTGGTTGTCTGTTTCGTATGTGTATTTTTTGCTTTCGCATCTTGGTAAAATTATAGCATAATTGGCATGAATTGGTTATGGTTTGAGACATACCAATTTTATAGTATGATTGATAAATAATTGAGGAGGGATTTATGACAACGACCGGAAGACCAGTGTCTAAAAAGCATCCAAAGAGGCGCCGGAGTGTACTATGTCAATAAGAGATGGAGTTCCTGCTGAAAAAGTTGATAATTTCTACCATGTACGAAATGAACTTAGCAAGCTAGCAACGACACAAGAGGGGCTGAATAATGCTGACCTTACGGGGGAACTAGGAAGTCTTGCGAACAGAGCGTATAAACTAACGCGTGAGCAAGAAGCGGCTAATGCCAAAATAGAACGCCAGAAATCTGGAGAAATATATGACGAATTTGGCAATGCGGTCGTTGCTTTTTTGAAAGCTTATAAAGGCAGCCCTGTAATTTGGCAGGTAATCGATAGTTATATGGAACGTAACCCAGAAATTTTTGATCGGCGTTATAGAGCAGGATTCAACAGGTGGGTTGAACAGGCAGAGAATGATCCAAACATTGTTTATTATTGCGATCCTGACACGCAAGTTGAATCGTGGGCATGGTTGCCAGCTAGCGAAAACGACACGACTAGCGATGGAGTAGCAGGGTCTGCTATATCAGAAACGCCATCGGTCGATCCAGTTGGGGCCGCCGAAGAGGTGAAGCTAGAATCGCCCAAAAAGTCGGAAAAGTCTGTTTCATTACCGCGCAGACCAGTGGCTAACGGCAGCCCATCGCACGGTGACGTTTCAAACCGCATTACCGTGTCTACGGATGTGCCAACTTCGGCTGTTCAGCGCGAACAACCTCCTCACTTAGAAAAAGAAGCGGCATTGCTAGAAAATTTACGATCTGTCGAACGGCCTCATGAAGTGGTAACAACAAAGTTAACAAAGTGGGGTTTGCAAATCACTGAATACCCGGATGGTACGGCTAAGTTTTCAATCGAGTCAGATGAGTCAGGTTCGGATAACTGTAGCGAGCAAGCTTTATATCCGTTGGTGGTTGGGATTTTGGGGCAAAGTAAAGATCCGATGACAATTGAAAGTTTATGCAAAGCATTTGCTGAGAAAATGGAACTAGAATACGATTCGCTCCCCGTCGGAAACGACAAGAGGCAAGCTATTTGGTGGTCAGTTAATAAAGCTATTAGAAGCCTAAAGCTTATGCTTGAGCGGTACTGTCTGTACAATGTTTTTCAGGAGGACGTAACTCAAGATACTAGTGACCATAAGATAAATAGAAGAACATTGACACCTACCTATCAACTTCATGAGTTGTGTAAAGAATAAAATTTTGTTGTTGCCTACCTGTAACTATTATTTTATATCTAGATAATTACGTAGGCGCGCCAGCGTGTGTTCGCGATCAATCAACGCCAGCGTGTCGTTCAGCTGCGGGCTGAATGGTGCCCAGGTGACGGCGATGCGGATCAGGCTGAAGAGGATGCCTGGTTTTTGGCCGGTTGTTTCCAGTAGCTTATTTAGGCAGTTTTGGATTGATTCTGGCGTCCAGTCGGTGAGTTTGGCGAGCTCGTGGCGTGCGGTCTCTAGCAATTTGCGGCGCTCGTTCTCGGACAATTTCTTTAGCTGTTTATTGCCGTCAATAAGTTCCAGGTTAATTTCAGGCTCCGCGAAAAAGTAGCCAAATCCGCGTAAATCTTCAAACATTTTCAGGCGGTCTTGCGCTAAAGCCAGCACTTTCATGCGGTATTCCTTAGTTATGTTTGGAGCGTAGGCAGATTCTGGCCAGAAACCAGTCTGTCCTTCATCTTTTTGCGGGTTATCGTCCTGTGGCGACACGTACTCGTAAAGCTTATCGACGGGAACATTGCGTATATGAGCGCCATTAAGCCACAACAAGCGTTTTTCATCAAACCGCGCGCCTGATTTTTGGACGCGTTTCAGGCTGAATTTTTTAATCAATTCGTCTCTGGTGAAAACTTCTTGCTCGGTGCCGTCATTCCATCCCAGGCTAGCGAGGAAATTGAGCATGGCGTCTGGCAGATAGCCCTCTTCTCTGTAGGCTAGGATGTCTTTGGCGCCGTCGCGTTTGGACAATTTCTTATTGCCCTGCTCGTTCATGATCGGCGGTACTGAGGCGAATATCGGCCAAGGTATATCCAGCGCATCGTAGAGATTAAGGTATTTGGGCGTGCTGGCAAGGAACTCTTGCCCGCGGATAACATGGGTGATTTCCATTTCGGCGTCATCGACAATGTGCGCAAAGTTGTATGTCGGAAAGCCGTCGGATTTGACTAATATAAAATCGTCAATTACCTCTGGGCCGGCGTGCATTTCGCCCATGACTTCGTCGTGCCAGGTGTAAGCTTTCGGTTCTGAGCGAAAGCGCAGCGGCTGGCTGCCATCCCAGGTCGGCGGGTTTTCTGGGCGGTAATCACGGTACAAAAAGGGCTTTTTATGGGCTTTGGCTTCTTCGCGAAAAGCGTCTAACTGCTCCGGCGTATACGGATCGGCATAAGCGCGGCCAGCGTCAATGAGTTTTTGTGCATATTTACGGTAAATGTCAAGTCGTTCTGACTGCTTGTACGGTCCAAATTCACCGCCAAAATCGTCTGGGCCTTCGTCTGGTGTAAGGTTGAGCCACCTCAGGCATTCATAAATATGCTCTACGCTGCCAGATACTTCCCTTTTTTGATCGGTATCTTCTATGCGCAGGATGAATTTTCCATTTGATTGCCGGGCGATGAGCCAAGCAAACAGCGCGGTACGCATACCGCCGACGTGCATATAGCCAGTTGGGCTAGGCGCGAAACGAGTGCGCGTGGTCATGAAGCGCTCTCTTCTAATTTGGTGACGCGCCGGTCAAGTAATTCTAGCTCGTGCCGAGTAGTTTTGTCATTATCAACAATAGCTCGTTTGATTGTTTTGACGTCGGTCTTGAGGCTATCGAACTCCTCGCGTAAATTATTGAATTCCTCGCGTGTTGGTTGGTTTGATACAATCTCTAATACCGCGCGCATCTGCGAACGGATTTCTTCAAGAATGACGTTGGTGTAATTTTTGTCGTCGCCCATGGCCTAATTATAGCAAAAAGCACCCGGCAGGTGCAAAAGTTAAGAGTTATCTCCATATCGCCAAAAACAAGGACTATCCTTATATTATACCACAAATATGTATAAATTACAAACTGGCGGCTATCTTTTGGATTTGTTCTGGTGCTAGCTCGGCGTTGCCATCGACAGTGTAAAGAATACCAGCATTAACCCAAGCGGCATGAGTACCATATGAATAGATGGTTAGGCCATTGGCGGCGGTCGTGGTGTACTTATCATGAGATTTCGGCTTGATGTAATTTTCGAGCACGGCCGATGAATCCCATTCGGAGCGAGTTTGCGCTAAGGTGAAATTCTCGTTGCTGCCGTTAGCGGCAAACTTCATGATTACGCTGCCCTGCTGGTAAGCAACTGGACCGTTGAGGCTATAGCCAGACGGCTGGTAATTCGGATAAGAAGCGTTAATACCAGCCTGCGAGGCGGCTATACGTGTGCTCAAAGCGGGCATATTGATATACGTGAAGTAGGCGCCTAGCAGCAGGACAGCCATAGCTGTGCTGCCGATACTAACTAAGCGGCGCCAAAGCGAAAAGTTTTTTGTCGGCTTGACTTCTTTGCGCTGTTGGCGCGTCAACATCTTGTCGGTAGCTTCCTGAATGGCTTGCTGCTTGATGACTTGCGATGGCAAGACGCTGCGCGTTTGCTGTTGCTTAATGATTGCTTGCCGCTGGCGAGCAGTCTGCTCAAGCTGATTGGCGGTAGGCGCTATGTCTGGTGTTTCTGGGGTGGCTGGACGCTTGACGGGCGGCTTGGTAGCAGTTGTAACTTTGGCAAAATGCGCAATGTTAGACGATCGGCGGATGTCTTGGACGCGGCGAGTTCTCTTGCTGCGGCGAATAATTTGCGGCGGCGTACTGCGCTCGGCCGCTAAGCGCTGCGAACTGCGAGAGGCGGAATTTTCTTTAATACCCGCTGGGGTGGTTGCTCGCACTGGCGCTACTGAATCAATGGTGCGCGGTTGTTTCTTGATATATTTGCGCTGCAAGGTGTGGGATTTTTGGGTGCCGCTATGAAAATTGCTAGCCGTGGCTGCCGGCGTGCGTGCCGATCGCTGGGCGTCGAGAATATTGCCAGTTTCGGCGTCGTAGACATTACCCTTGATGGTTATGTTGTTGTTTGTCATTTCCCTTACCTATGTTTGCGATACTACTCGTGCTTAACTATTATCATAGCCTAATTTGCTATTACACGCAATAGCAAGTGGTATAATACGTACTATGAATCAGCAAAAAAATCGGCGCAAGCAGCGTATTAAATTAACCTTTACTTATGCTGTGATGACCCTGGCAGTTCTAGCATTGGCAGTGGTTTGTTTGATGCTAGTACAAGGCTATCGTTTAGACTTTGATCGAGGTACGGTTAGACAAGGTGGCATGATGCAATTTGATTCGCGGCCTGATGGCGCAACGATTCAGATAGATGCCGCCACTCTTGCCAACCGGACGGCGACGCGTATTGTAGCGACTGCCGGGCAGCACACGGTAACAGTATCAAAAGACGGCTTTGTGCCTTGGCAAAAACAAGTTAACGTCAAGGCCGGCTCAATCCTTTGGTTAAATTACGTCAAGCTAGTACCGACGAGCATTGAGGCCAAAGACGCGATGGAACTCGCTAGCCTCGACAGCGCAGCGGCAGCGCCTGATAAATCGCGCTTTGCGGTTATCCAAAACAAGCAGCAGCCAGCGGTTGATTTTCTCAAAGTTGATAACGACCGGATCGAACATAAACAGCGTGTTATATCTGCTGATAGTTACACGGCCGACGGCGCTAATCACAGTTTTGCAATTGAATCGTGGAGCAAGGATAGCAAGCGGGTGTTAATCAGCCATTCTTTTGATGATTCAAAAGAATATCTTATCGTTGACCTCGATGGCAAGGCGCAGAATATCACCCGCGATATCGGCGTGCAAATCAGCAAATTAGCTTTCGATAAAAGCGACTCGCAGAATGTGTATGTGTTAACGGCCGATAGCGATGTTCGCCGGATTAGACTGTCGGATAAAACGTTGTCGGGTCCGCTAATTAGCGATGCTAGTGATTTTTATGTTTCTAGAAACGGTTGGATTAGCTATACTACCAAGCCGAATAATAGCGGCGAGCGGACGATTGGCTATTTGTCGAAAGGCGCTTCGAAACCGCGGGCCTTGCAAACTTTCAAGGATATGGCTGGGCGCAGTCTTAATCTAGCGATTGAGGAGTATTATTATGATAATTTTGCGCTCATTACTCACGGCAAAATGGTTGCTGTCAAGAAGGTAAAGTTGCCAGCAAGCGATTCGACAGACGAACTGCAGCAAGAGTTGCTAGCGACGCTGCCGTTAGCAACTGACGTTTCGTATGCGGGCTTCTCGCCTAACGAACATCTGTATGTTTATGCGCAGGCTGGGGCTAGCTTGGTGACTTATAATTTAGAGCTGCGGTCGATTGCTAACGTTTCGATGAAGACTACCGCTACGAGTGAAATCGCTTGGCTGGATAATTCGCATATTATGCGAGTGGCAGGTGGTACCTTTGAATTCGGCGACTATGACGGTACTAATATGCATACCATGGCGACCGATGCAGTTGGCTCGGCAGCAATGCAATCGTCGAATAACCGTTTCTTGTATTATTTCCGCAAGCATAGCTCTGGTAAAATCACTGCTTCCTATATCAAAATGTACGACTAAGTTCAATAATTGGCAGCAAGATTTTGCCCGCCGGTTGCTGTTGCTTGTTGAGCGCCGGGAGAAGTTTTGCCGTGAGCGGCTAATTACCGATACCAAAGATCCGCTGCAAGAATGTCGGCGAGTTGGCTGGCATTTTCTTGGTCGAGGCAGCGGTATTGCTGTTTTGCTCGGCGGTTTTGGCTTCATTCGGATTCGGGCTGATTTGCTCGCCGAAAACTAGCAGGCGGTTTTGTGCTGTGCCTAGCGGCGTACAAGTGATTAGCGTAATGTAAGGCTTGTCGTTGCCGATTTGCAGCGACGCAACGTCGGTCGGCTTAACTACCTTGGTGCCGGTAATTTTGTAAGTATAACGCGTGCCGTTGTAATTAGCGTAAACCACATCGCCAGCGGCCATCTTCTCTAGCCGAGCAAAAATAAATTTATAATCGCCGCTGTCAGTCCAGTCGTTAGAGGAATGACCAGAAACGACGAAATTACCCTTTTCGCCAGGCTTAGCGTTGGCACCTTGGATATTGAACCAAACGATGCCTTTATCCATGGCCTTATTTAGTGAGTTGGTGTCGGCGGCATTAGCATCCCAGACAATTGGCACATCGACGGCAATTTTCGGGATAAGCAGCCGCGACTCGTTGGTGGCGACTTTGGTGGTATTTGGCGAGACGATAATTGATTCGGGGTCAGCGGCGCCTGGCGAGACATACGCCTCGACGTAGGCGAACAAAACGCGATTATACTGCAAAAATAGAAAAACAATCATCACCGCGCAAGCTGCCACGATTGGCATGAAATGGCGGCTGCCGCGGACTTTCTTGGCCTTGTCGTTGATTTTGCGGCGAATGGAACTGCGCAGATCGTTGACGGCCTCCTCTTGCGATACGGTGCCGTTGTTTGGCGTTGAGTTTTGGTTTTTTTGCGCTTGCTGAGCAGCTTGCTTTTTGAGCGACTTGCGAGTGGCGTCAATCTGCGAGACATAGTAGCGCTCGTAATACTGCTGATAATATGTTTGCCAGGCGGTGTGGTATTTTTGCCAAGAAGCATCGTGCGTAGCAGGCGTGGAGCTCTGGCTCATGGTTCGGGTATATGGGTTTTTATCTGAATCAATGGCGCCAGGGCCGGCCGTAACGCTGTTAGACTGCGCACTATCAGCGATGGTGCCAGATGGCTGCGGGTAGGCGTTTGTTTGCGGCGAGTGCGAGTTCTTTTGGGGCTCCTCGGCTTTTTCGGGCTTTTTTGCGCTAGAATTTGGCTGCTGGCCAGCTGCAGCAGTAGCATGCGGATCATTTTGAATAATCGAACTGATCTGTTGGCGGACAATATCAGCCGCTGCCGACCGGTGCTGGTCGGTTAGCGCGCTGTGATGAGGCGCTCCGTCTCTGGGTGGAACGGTTAGTGATGAACGATCGTCTGGCTTCATACTTTCTATGCTAATTATAGCGTAATTAGCGGTTATTTACTAGTTAGCGCTGGTCTGTTACAATGAAAATGTACCTTTTCTGCCGCGGTGATGGAATTGGTAGACATGAGAGACTCAAAATCTCTTGAGCATTAGCTCGTGCCGGTTCAAGTCCGGCCCGCGGTACCATAAGATAGACGTATGTGGGCGTCTTTTTTTGATGCTCTTACCCCTGTTATGGTGGCGGCGTAAAGCATAAGTAACAATATTATGCAAAAGTGTTGACATAATTAAAAGTTTATGCTACAATGGCATCATAAGCGTGGGATAATGCACGCAGGGAGGAAATCAATGAAACTATCAATTAAGAACCTGGCGATTGTCGGCGCGGTTATAGCTGCTATCGCTGGTGGAATCTGGTTGGCTAAGCCATCAGAAGCATCTGTCTGTGACGGATGGATTAACGTGATTACTTGCGGTACGCCAAGTCATCAAGACCTTAAAAATGTTTACTACGGACGCAACGACATCAAAGCGCTTTATCAGTGGAACAACATAAATGATGCCATGATTGAAGGCAAAGGCATGAAAAACGGTACCGTTTACAAGGATGGCCGGATCGTTGTCGACGGCCAAGTCGTAGCAACTAACGCCAAGACCGTTCAGCGTAATACGCGCTACCCAGGCTCGTCATACGGCCGCGAGACGGTTGGCGGACATTCGTTCTACAAGTTTACGACTCAGAACAGCTTTGTCTACAATCAGTTTGACGCTTTCGTCTGGTTCGATGAAAACGGCAAGTTTATCGCAGCCATTATCAAGGATTGCGGTAACCCAGTCTGGGGTGATGCAACCTGGAAACCGAAAGACATCCAAGTCTGTGATCTTACCAGCAAGAAAATCATCACCATCAAAGAGACCGAGTTCAACAGCAGTAAACATTCCAAAGATATCAACGATTGTAAAGAAATCAAGGTCTGCGACCTGACTAGCAAGCAAATCGTAACTATCAAGGAAAAAGAGTTCAATAGCAAGAAGCACTCGAAAGACATTAACGACTGTAAGGAAATCCAAGTCTGCGACCTCTCGACTGATACGATTATCACTATCAAAGAGAAAGAATTTGACAGCAAGAAGCACTCTAAGAATTTCGCTGACTGTAATAAGGTAAAGGTTTGCGAACTCGAAACTGGCAACATTATCACCATCAAAGAAACCGAATTTGATAGTAAGAAGCATTCTAAGAATGAAGCTGACTGCGACAAGGTGAAAGTTTGCCGCATCGCTGACAAGAAAATCGTCGAAGTTACCCGCAAAGAGTCGAGCGACAGCCAGTACACCACTGACATGAGCAAATGTGAAGAAACTCCAGCGACTCCACCGGAAACTCCAAAAACGCCAACCCCATCAAATCCAGTTGAATTGCCAAAGACTGGTACCGGCGAAGTAGTCGCCTCGGTGGTCGGCCTCGGCGGTTTAACCGCAGCAGCCAGCGCTTACATCGCTAGCCGCAAACGCCTCTAGCCAATCCCCCCAGCTAGAAAATCCAAAATCCGCTCTGAATTTTGTCAGGGCGGATTTTTTGTTGGATTATTTAGAGAGAAGACTGGCGGTGATGGCCTCAAGCGGCCGCGACGGATTCCAAATATAATAAACGCTAGCGCGCGTTGCTACCGTGCCGCGCCAGATGCGCATCGGATCGTTCCATGGCATGGTGGTGACCTCCCCGCTGTGAGCAGTAACGAGCGTGTCTTGATGCAAGGTGGTAATGGTAATTGGGTATGTCACGGTGAATTTGTGCAAAGCTTCGACTAACTGCAGCAACTGCATACTGAAAGTCAAAATTTTGGGATAATAAAGCGTGCGAAAAAGTTTTTGCAGCTGCGCGAAACTCAAAATTAACACGGTATTCTGGCGTGCTGCTAGTGTAGCGAAATCGTTGCGTACTAGATCTACGGCATCGCGGGTGATAACTACTGGGCCTTGATAGTCGCGCAGCAGCTGGCTGTAAACGATTGCCGTTTGACTGTTGCGCCCGGCATCGCCTATTAGCAGTAAACCGTCGCTCCATGCGCTAAGCGCTTGCAGCTCAATGATAGACTCTTGAGCTAAGCCGCCGCTAGGATTGCTAGGCGCGTAAGTGACGCCAGCCATGGTGCGTGGTAAGGTGTTTTTGAGGACATCCGGCAGCAAGGCGCGGGCTTCCCCTACTCCGCTAGCGAGCGCTGTTGAGTAGGCCTCGGCGACACCAGCAAAACCTAGCTTGTTGCCGCCGATAATACCGAGCTTTCCCGCGCGCGAACGCTGCTCGGGCTTATTCCATTCGATATCGGGAAAGAGCGGCTGTTCGGGTGTTTGGTGCTGCCAATATGCTAATTCCATGAATGTATTGTAGCGCGAAAAGTGCGGACATACCAGCTCAAGCGCTTGCCGCAGCCGCCGGGCTAGCGTACAATTTAGGCTATGGAAAAACACATCGCCGAGCACTATCAAACTATATCTCAGCGCCTAGCGGCGGCCAAGTCGCAAACTGATCTGGCAGAATTGGCGCGCTATCACCGCACGCGCGTGCAAGAATTTCAGCACGAGCGGCTGATTCACTTGTTGGTGACATTTTTCTTCGCCGGGCTATTTTTAGCGTCCCTGGCGGCATTTTTGGCAACCGCGGCGATGGGGTTGGCGATGAACTGTTTACTGGGACTATTGGCGCTAATTTTGTTTGTGCTAGAGTTAGCTTATATTCGTCATTATTACCAACTAGAGAACGGCGTGCAGCGGCTGTACGAGTTAACGGTAGCGATCGAAGAAAAACGTTTTGCCAAAGACTGGGCTTAATCAAGCTGGCGAGTCAGTTGCATTTGCTTGCCGGACGATTTTTTCGATAATATACCTATCTCTTGGCTCGAAATCGTATTCTTTTACAGTTGCAATGCCGTTTTTGATAGCGATATCTGGCAGCGTAACGCGCCCTTCTGGATAGCCGCGGACTTTGTCTTGATCGATTCTAAATGCGCCTTGATTATTCTTTGCGGCTATTAGTTTAACGGCTTGAGCGAAAATATCGATGTGCGACGGCTCGAATCTGCTGAACAAGTTGTTGAATTTAACTTCGCCTAGGATTTCGTCTGATTCTTTATCAATGCCGAACCCTAATTCTCCAATCTCGAATAAGATAGGTTCGAATATGTCGATGTTTTCCATCAAGTAGCGGTTATTGCTGAGTATTCTGCCATCGGCATAGACTTTAGTTGTATCTCCGCCGCTTCTGGTTATATTCCAAGTATAGACAAGTTTGTCATATGAGCCGATAGACGTGTTGCTTGGCAACGATGATTTGATTTCGTTAAGATTGGCGGCATTCATCTCAACTTTGCAGTCAAGGTAATGATAATATAGAGTACGCTGTCCGTTCGCTGTTTTGTTTTTCTCTGATTTCTCTAGTACTCTAGCTGAAATTTTGGCTTTGAAATTAGACTCTTTAAGCTTATCGAATAGCGCCGGGAGTTTTTCGGGAATTTTGTAAAACACGTTAGCTTCCGAGTCGGTGTTGATTGCGCCGTCGCCCTGCTTCTGAGTTATTGCAATGAAGTTTTGTTGCGGCCATTCTCGGATCGGCGAGATAACGTCGGCGATTTTCTTTACTGCGATGACAGTTTGATCTTTAGGGTAATCCGGCTGAAGCGTTATTTTGTAAGTACCTTTTTTGTTGCCAAAAAAGTCCTCTACGATGTCTGATAATTTGAGGTCGACTTTCTCTACGCCCGGTATTTGGCGTATTTGTTCAGCGCAATCATTTAGTTGTCCGAAAGAGCTTACTGGATTTTGCGAAAATGTTTCGGATAGCCCGTAAATGACGCCAATAGATATTAGTATTACGAATAGTATTGCGAGTGGCGAAACGATCAAAGCAATCGTTAGGAGTATTTTGTTTGGTTTCTGCGAAGAATACTGCTGATATTGCGGCTGTGGTGAAGCGTATTGAGGTTGGTTTTGCGGCGGATACTGCTGCGGGTATTGTTGATATTGCGGTTGCTGCGGATATTGCGTTTGTTGAAGTGGTTGCTGCGAGTTATTTTCTGGAGACATAAGACTACCTTACTATTTATATTATTTCAATGCTCACTGGGCAGTGATCGCTGCCCATTTGTTCGGCGTGAATCTGCGGGTTGGTGACGCGCCCGGCGATTTCACGCGATGCCAGCCAATAGTCGATCCGCCAGCCGACATTGCGCGCCCGGGCGTTGGCCCAGTGTGTCCACCAGGTATACGCCCCGGTCTTCTCAGGAAATGCCGCCCGGAAGGTATCGACAAATCCAGCGTCCAGAAAATTCTGAAAGCCTTCCCGCTCCTCGTCGGTAAAACCGTGCTTGCCGACATTAGGCTTAGGATTTGCCAGGTCAATTTCTGCATGCGCCACGTTCATATCGCCGCAGTATAGCACTGGCTTGACTAGCTCCAATTCCTCCAGATAGGCCAGCACTGCCGGATCCCATTGTTCATGACGCAGACTCAGCCGGCTCAAATCCCCTTTCGAATTTGGCGTATAACACGTTACCACCCAGAAATCGTCGAATTCGGCAGTGATGATGCGCCCCTCGTCGGCGGGATCGCCATACTGATCGCCGGTCAGATTGAACCGCTCAATGATATCCGGCGGCAATCCGTCGCGCCAATGCAGCGGCCGGATTTTCGAGAAAATCGCCGTGCCGGAATAGCCCTTTTTGGCCGCTGAATAGAAATGCTCGTGGTACTCTGGCAGATCAATTTCTACCTGGTCGCGGGCAGCCTTGGTTTCTTGCAGGCATAAGATATCCGGATCGTAGGTTTGCAGGAAGCTGGCAAACTCACCCTTGTTGATGACGGCACGGATACCATTGACGTTCCAAGAGAATAGCTTCATGTAGTTATTATAACGTAAAATCATCGTGGTGGGGTTACCAAAGACGATTCGCTTTTGATATATAATAAAAATAGGACTTAGATATGTCCTAGCTCTTGTCGGAAGTATCCCGGGGCGGGTTGTTGTACTATTATAAATACTTTTATTAGTGCAATTGCCTGCTCTGGGATGTGCATGCCCAGGCAGAGGAGGGACGGCCATGTTTGAGGCGGTATTTGTTGCTATTGTGATCGGGATCGGGATCGCCATAGTAATAGTATGGTCGATAGTTGATCATGTAAGGGGCGATGACTCCCCCTTCTTTGTGGTGGAGTCGCGTCAGGTTGTCCGCCCACCTGAGGCGGACGCCCTCTACGATGGCATCTATGATTCTTTCGTAGAAAAGGACAATGAGGGCGACGACCGGCGATAGCACTGCGGCGTTAGGCGGCGAGACACCCTTGTCTTGCTGTCTAGCGCCGCCTTCTCATTCTGAAACAGTTTGTCTTATCATCTATGAAAACGTGCAGCCTGCTGGCGGGTGTGCTAAGATTTATGTATGAAGGTTCTGATAGTAAGCGAAGTATATCGGCCTGGTGTTGGAGGCGTGCAGACAGCGCTGGATACTCTGATTGCTGGTCTGAAGGAGGCTGGCGACGAGGTGACGGTGTTAACTGGCTCGCCAGACGGTTTGTTTAGCCATTTCACAGAGGTAGATGAAATAAACGGTGCGAAAGTATTGCGGTTGCCAGCGGTAAAATGGATTGCTAATCGCGACAACAACCGGGTGGCATTCTTGCCAAAAAGATTCGTGCGGCGATACTTTCGACAGAACCAGCCTGATATCATTCATCTGATGACGCCGATTTCATGGCTGCACAAAGCGGTCGTCCAGCAAGCTAGCCGGCGGCAGATTCCGATCGTCACGACTAATCACACCATGGCGCTGAATCTCGTGATGAATGCCAAAAACAAAACTATTGCCTGCTGGTTTGTCCGGATAGTCGAGGGCAAAATGTGCAAGCTAGTCAATCAAACCGCTTATATGACGGCGCCGACGCGCGCGGCATTAGCGACTACGCCAGCGATTCATATACCAACGAAAGCAGTTTCTAACGGTGTCAATGCGGTATTCTATACACCAGGTAAGGCTGACGAGAAGCTTTTGCAGCGTTTTGCGATTGATGCGTTGCGGCCGGTGGTGGCCTATGTTGGGCGGCTTGACGGCGAGAAGCGGATTGACTTGCTGATTGCCGCGATGGAACGCTTGAAAACTGATGCGCAGTTGGTGATTATTGGCAAAGGTTTAATAGAAAAGCAACTGCGAAGTCAAGCAGCTAGTCTGGGTGATCGCTGTATTTTTACTGGTTTTGTTAGCGACGAGGAAAAGCGTGCTTTATTGCGGCGAGCAGATATACTCGCGATGGCTAGTCCTGCCGAGCTGCAATGTATTGCGGCGCTAGAAGCGCTGGCTTGCGGTACGCCAGTGGTGGTGTCTGATCAGGTTGCTCTGCCCGAGCTATTGGACGGCGGCAAGAATGGAGCCAGCTTTCATTATCCAGATGTGAGCGATCTAGCACACAAAATCGATGAACTGCTAAATGATGAGCCGCGCCGGCGCCAGATGGGCCGGGACGCTCGCCAGTGGATTATTGATAACCATACTTATGAACGCACCGTTGATCAGTACCGCGAACTGTATGCCGAAATCGTTAAAACTTACTCGTAGGCTTGTAATGTAAATTGTGGATAGAATAGATAGTTAGACGAGCTTATTTTGTTGTCTTTTTCTGTTTGCCGCCCATTTCGTATTCGTAAATGCGCTTCGTGACGCGCAGTCCGTGCGTGTAGCGGTAGAGTTCGCCGTATATTCCTTTGAATACTTGACGCAGCGAATTATTCTGATAGCGGCGGTCTAAGGTACGGTAGGTTATCTTGATGATGCCAGTTTTGTATTTCGCTCGTTTTGCCTTGAGTATGAAATCATAATCCTCCATGATGTAAAGGGATGTGTCAAAGCCATTTAATGCATCAAAAACTTCGCGCGTGGCATACAAGCAGCCAAAGCCGATCGGCCACGGCGTGTGCTGCATTAGGCGCGCATAGGCATTCATTAAGTAGGCTCCAGCTCGAATACCGAATTTGTTTGACTGCATCCTCTGAATGAAGCTGCCTGCCTGGAGGCGTTTTTTGTTGATTTGCTTTTCGAATTTTTGCAAAAAATATTCTGGGAAAATTAAATCGGCGTCAGCGAAGATGATCATATCGCCTGTTGCCTTGCTGGCGCCATGGTTGCGAGCGTGTGCGGGACCTTTTTGCGTCGTGGCGGTAGTTTTTAGCGGCAATTTTTTGGCGTATGTTTTGGCTCGAGCTATGGTGTCGTCGGTGCAATTCGAGTCTACTACGATCACTTCGTCTGCTGGACGCGTTTGTCGGACTAGCGAGTCCAAGAGATTCTCGACGACGCCAGCCTCGTTCTTGCAAGGAATAATAATGCTAATTTTCATAAAACTAGTATAATGGTATTGTGTCCGAAATTCCAACTTTGAGAGAATTATACGATGAATTAGGCTGCCGGGACCAGACGGTCGACGGCGTTTGCTGGCTTGAGTGTAATACTAGCGCCGATAAAACTGCGATTCTGTTCCACGGCGTGACTGGCGGCAAAATAGACATGATGCCGCTAGCCAAGCGGTACGTTAATTTTGGCTATGCCGTGTACGCGATAGATTTACCGGGGCATGGCGGCTCGGTGCGCCCGTCCCTGGAAAGCTACGAAGATCTGGGCGATTGGTTTACTAAAGTTCTGGCACAAATCGGCCGAACGCCAGATTTGATTGTCAGTAATTCGTTTTCGTCATCGATAATTTATCATGCGCTGCGCACTGGCAGAGTTCCGTCGGCGGCGAAGATTGTTATGGCTTGCCCGACGCCAGACACTACTCATCTTGCAAATATGTTGCAAAGGTTGTCTAATAATTTTCCTGAAAAGCCTGGTTGGTACATCTACAACAGCAAGCCTATCCAAAATATTCGCACTGTGCTTGCGTTGAAAACCCGCCGGCAGGAAGCTTGGCAGTGGCTGCGTGAGTCAGAGAGCTACAAGAAGGATTATTTGACTTTGCGTGATTCTGAAATTTTGACTACTATGCTGTACGAGCAAAATCCTTTCGTCGAAGGTGTGCCGCTTGATAGCCAGCGGCGCGTAACGGTGATTCTGGGCGGTAAAGACAATATCATTACTTCGAAAACACCTGAAATTATCCGCCAGTTATTGCCTGAAACGCAGATTATCAGCGCCCCGTCAGCTGGCCATATTTTGCAGTTCGAAGCAGTTGAATCCTATCCGGATAGCTAAAGAGCTGTGCTCTACCTACTTGTCTCTGGGGTTGGCGCGTGTGGTATAATAAGGAGAGTTATGAGAATCGCTTTCTTTATTGACGATTATTTGCCGTCGGTGCATGGCGTGGCGACGTCGACTTTGAACTATAAGCAGGCTTTGGAGTCGCTTGGGCATGAGGTTTTCGTGGTAGCGCCAAAATGCGAAGGCTACGAGGACCACGACGATCACGTCATTCGCTTGCCATCAGCCAAGAATTATGTTTTTGATAAGCGTGAAATGGCGGTTATTTACCCTGGCCTAGCCAGGAAGCTTGATGAATACCAGTTTGATATCGTGCATAGCCAAATGCAATTTTATATGGGCGTACTGGCACACAGCGTGGCTAAGCGGCAGAATGTACCGCATGTGACGACTATTCACACACTTTATGTTGAATTAGTTAATGATTATCCGTTTATGGTGACTTCCGGCTTGATTGCGGCGACAGCGGCGTTTCCGGTAGTGTTGCGAACAAGGCCGATTTTGCCGAAAGCCTCGCGCGAGCAGTTGCGCTCAATGAGCAAAAGCACTATCAAAGATATCATGTCGCGCCAGGGCTGGCGGCTGATGGCGGCGTTTGCTAATAAGTGTGATGCTTGCATTGCGCCGTCGAAACACCTCGAGCGGATGCTGATCGAAGATGGCGGCTTGACGGTGCCATGCTACGTTTTCCCGAACGGTATTGACACCAAGCGCTATAAGAAAGCGTCGGCGGCTGATTCGCCGATTGAAAAGCGTCCTGGTGAGAAGTTTATCATTTCAGTGGCGCGGCTGAGTCCAGAGAAGCGCCAGCGAACTTTGATTGAGGCCATGCCGCACATTCGCAGCAAAAAAGTTAAACTAGTTTTAGTCGGCGGCGGTCCGTACGAGGAGGAATTGCGACAGCGCGTTGAGGAGTTGGGCGTCGGCGATCGAGTAATTTTCGCTGGTATGCGTTCGGGCGACGAGGTAGCGGCGATGCTCAAGCAGGCTGATGTATTCTCGCTGGCGTCGTATCATTTTGATAACCAGCCAATGACTTTCCTAGAGGCGGCGGCTAGCGGTTTGCCGATTGTTTACTGCGACGAACGGATGACCGAGGCTTTGACCGAACGCAACGCTGTCTTGACTGATGGTATTGAAGGCAAAGATTTCGCAAAAGTATTTAATGATTTGTTTGCGTACCCAGAGAAAATCGAGGAGTTGTCGCGCGGCGCGTTGAGCGTTGCCAAGAAGTTTGATTCGACGGCGATGGCCAAAAAGATGGTTGAGCTGTATGAAAGTTTGGTTTCGTCCCATCAAGCGCTGGAAGAGGAGCAGTAGCAGTTCAGGGTGCGAGATTCGGTGTATTCGGCGCAGCTAAAATTTGCGCAAAATGCGGCTGTGTTCGCGTTCTAGGTCGCGCTGCTTGATGGTTTGGCGTTTGTCGTAGCGTTTTTTACCCTTGCCTAGAGCAATGACTAATTTGATATAGCGTCCGCTAGTAAGCAGTTTGGTTGGAACGATAGTGAAGCCTTCTTTTTTGCGAGCAGCTAATTGATCGATTTGGCGCCGGCTGGCCAGCAGTTTGCGCGGACTAGTATTGACAGTGTGCGCATTTGGCGTGCCGCGTTCGTTCTGCCGCAAGCTAAAACTGGCGTTGTTAAGCCACAGCTCGCCGCCGCGAATAGTGACGTAAGCGCCTTTGAGCTGGACGTGGCCTTCTCTGGCTGCTCGCACTTCGAGTCCGGTTAAACTTAGGCCTGCTACGATTTCATCGCCAAGTTCATAATCAAACCGCGCTCGGCGATTAACGATCGTTTGCATAGCTAGCTTTTTTGTCTTAGCGCTAGATTTCTTAGACATATGTTAATTATAACAGGTTTAAGACTTATATTATACAACATTTATGATTAAAATACAATAGTGCTCGGGGTTGCTCTCTGTTACAATAGAATGAATGATAGCTGATGTTCACATTACTGACAAAAGTTTTGGCGACAAGCAGTTGATGAGCGACGTTAAATTCAGCGTCAACGACGGCGAGAAAGTCGGGCTGATTGGCCGCAACGGCGTTGGCAAATCGACGCTATTTGGCATGTTGGCGGGAGTGGATAGCGACTATAGAGGGTCGGTTGTTTTCCGGCGCGGCAGCACGATTGTAGCGACGGCGCAGGAACACCATAGTTTGGGTGATATTACAGTCCTGGAATATATCCTGCGCGGGCTGCCGGAATACGCGCGGCTGCGGCACATTTTGACGACTTATCCGGCGGCGATGGGTAGCGATATGCGCAAGATCGAGGAGTACAGCCAGGCGTTGGAGCGCTTTGGACAGAAAGATTTTTATCGCGTTGAAGAACTGGTGGCTGAGGAGTTGAAAAATTTCCAGATGGAAGGTTTTGGCGAGCACCAATTGGCGACTTTGAGCGGCGGGCAGAAACGCTTGGTCGAAGTTGTGAAAATCATGCATGCGCAAGCGGATCTAGCATTGATTGACGAGCCGACTAATCATATGGATTATATTGCCAAGAAGCAGTTTATTGATTGGATGAAAAGCACCCGCCAAGCGATGTTGATCATCACTCATGACCGCGATGTACTGGCAGAGGTTGATCGAATTGTTGAGCTGCGCGATGGCGCATCAGTGAGTTATCGCGGTAATTATGATGATTATTTGCGCCAAAATGCCTCAGCGACAGGCAATGCTATGCAGGATTATGAACAAACCGAACGGCGGATTGCTAATTTGCGCGACAAAGTTCTGCAATTTCGCCGCCTGAAAGAAAAAGCCCGCGATCCTGGCACGATCGCACAATTCAAGCGGCGTGAGAACCAAGCGGCGGCCGAGCTAGAGAAACTGGAGAAAATCGACAAGCCGACTTTTTGGATTGACAGAGAGAATGTGGCGCAATTGGATTATAAAGTAGCTGACCGCTATCAAAAATTTAAATCTCGCAATATTCGTTTGAATATGCGAGACGGCGCTATGCGTTCGCAGCGCAAGCTTGTCGAGGCTCGCGATTTGGCGCTAGGCTTCGACAAGCGGATTTTGTTCGAGGGTGTTAACATCGATTTGCGCGAAGGCGAAGCTATCGAGCTGCGCGGCCGCAATGGCGCTGGCAAGACGACGCTGATTCGGGCGTTGATGGCAAATGCGTCCTCTAGCGATGCTTCCTCTGGCCGGCTTCGTAAAACGGCTCAAGTCACGCCCCAGCTAGCTCAGGCTTTGATTGAGGATACTGTTCAATCTGTCCCAATTGTTTATGCTGGTTCTCTCTATCTCGATCCGCATATTCGCGTTGGTATTTACGAGCAAGAGATAGCGGCGACTTATCTGAACTTGCCGCTGGCGCGAGCGATTGAGCAGATGTATCTCGATCGCGGGCTGAAAATTAATGACACCAAAATCCGCCAGCTGATGGGCGATTACCTTTTTGTTGAGAGCGATGGCGCGGTGCCCTTGGCTAACTTGAGCGGCGGGCAAAAAGCTCGGTTTCAGCTCATTAGTATGCTAGCGAACGAGCCGCAACTGCTGATTTTGGACGAGCCGACCAATCACCTGGATTTGCCTTCAATCGAGGAGCTGGAAGCGGCGCTCGAGCGCTACGCTGGCGCAATTTTGTATGTCAGCCACGACGATTATTTTCGGCGCAAAATCGGCGGTTCGGTTGTTCAGATTGGCAGCTAACGGACTGCTTTTCCTGAACGCGCTCTTGTTGTGGTACGGCACGTATCAGGGCTAGAATGTATTTACGTAAAATTAATTTGAATAATCGCCGCCCGTAACATTGAAGTACTCTTCGAGAGTTTTAATCTCGCGCTTTTTCATGTCTTGAGCAGTTTCGCGGCCAACGTAACGCCAGTGCCAAGACTCGACGACATAGCCGGTGATATTTTTGGCGTTGTCAGGATAGCGCTGGATGAAACCGTACTCGGCGGCGTGCTCGGCCAGCCACTTGTATGTTGGCGTAGTGGCGAAGCACTGCAGGACGCAATTATCCGCCTTGAGGTCGACAGCTAAGCCAGTTTGATGTTCACTGCAGCCTGGCCGGGCGCTAGACGAGTCGGCTTCTTTCTGATTGCTATGTTTGACCCAATAGTCATAAGTTTCGACTTGGTCGTTGTAAGATCGGTAGCCGCTAGTCGAGGCTAACGGCATTTTTGCTTGCGTGGCGGCGGCTTTCATGGCGTTATATTGGGTGGCGGCCTCTTTGCGCAAGGATATCCCCTTTTCGATAGGCGCCAAATCATTCGGCTGCCAAGTTTTTGGCTCGAAGCAGTGCTTTTTGTTAATAACAATGATCGTGCTGTTGTAGTCTTTTAAGACTTTCTTGCGGAGGGCGGCTTTTTCGGCCCAAGCTTTTTGCTGGGCGGCAGCGAGCTTGTCGGCGGTTTCCTGCTCTTTGGCCCTGATGTCTTTAGCGGTTTTGTAATAATCTAGCCCAGTGAAGGTAGCTAGACCTAATGTCGCTGAAAAAGCTAGCGTAATCACAAGCACGCTAAACTTATGCTTATTCAAAAATTCACCCTTCATAATTTATAATTCTATTCTACCACAACTAAGCGCCAGCGGTATAGAAATCTTTGCAAGTTGATTAGTTAAAGTTGCGACAATGGTCGAGTAATATCAATTGACTCTAATGGGTAAAGTTTGATATCAGTAGCCGATAGGAGACGCTGCGTAAAGTACTTTGAAGTACGTGAATTGTTGTGCGATATCATTCAGCTTGAGTAGTATCAATGATGTTGCGTTTATATTTTCCTATAGCCACACCGCCGCCAGCAAAAGCTAAAGCGACAAGCGTATATACAACTTTGGTGATAAACATAACGTCATAGTAATTGCGCAGCGCAAAATACCATCCTAGTCCAGCAAGAATGAGGATTATTCCCGTCGTGCGCCATGAGTGAGACTTAATGCCGAATGAAATCAAGTAGGACCCCAGCCCAAAAAGTACAAGAAACAAAACGGTATTTATTGCGCAGACAGGTATGTCAAGATACATATCGGATGCTTTAAGACCAATCTGGATATTATATATGGGAAATTCTTGAACAACCGCCGGGTCTTGCTTAACTGGAGTCAGCAGCCAGCCTAAGAAACCAGATTGATGAATAATATTCCAGCCTGCCTCATGTGCCAAGAAACGAAAACAATCGTACATTGTATTCTAATTGTAGCATAGATCAATACCTCGCCGGTAGGGGTCGCTAAGTCGCATCAGGCACAAGACCCGACCCCACGACCCCGCCCGCACACAACCGAACATGCCCGAACAAGCCCAAAACACCCCCAAAACCCTCAAAATCAAACAAAAACCCGCGCCACGGGTTCACCATGACACGGGTTTGAGTACGGGCTCAATGGTCGGGGTGACTGGATTTGAACCAGCGACCTCACCGTCCCGAACGGTGCGCGCTACCAAGCTGCGCCACACCCCGACACTTAGCCTATTATATCCTAGGCGCCGGAGTGTGTAAACTATTTAGTTAGTCAACAACTTCTACGCCCATGCTGCGAGCGGTACCAGCAACTACCTTGACGGCGCCGTCTAAATCAATAGCGTTGAGCTGATCCATCTTGGTTTTGGCGATTTCCTCGAGCTGGGCGCGAGTGATTTTGCCGACTTTATCGACGTGCGGCTTGCCGCTGCCCTTTTGGATGCCGATAGCACTGCGGATCATGTCGTCGACTGGCTGGCCCAAGCAGTTCCAGGTGAAAGTGCGGTCTTTGTAGACTTGAATGTGCACGATGACATCTTTGCCCATCATGCCTTTGGTGGCTTCATTGAATGGATTGATAAAGTCCATCATATTCAAGCCCCACTGGCCAAGCGTCGAACCGACTGGAGGTCCGGCGGTAGCGCGGCCAGCCGGAATGCGTAACTTTAAGTTACCAATAATTTTCTTTGCCATAATTTTCCTTTACTAAATATATTGAGAAGCTGATATTTAGTGCGTAACTGCTATAGTATAGCGTGTTTTACGAGATTACGCAAGCTAAAGCTCGGCGAGTTGTACGGTTTTGCAGAGCTTCAGCTCTCTTGCTGTGATAGGATTTTTGATTGGCGGCCTAGACTTTTTTGACTTGCAAAGCATCGAGCTCGACTGGCGTGTCGCGGCCGAACATGCTGACCATGATTTTGAGAGTGCCTTTGGCTGAGTCGATTTCGCTGACAGTGCCGTCGAATCCCTTGAATGGTCCGTCGATAATGTTGACTACCTCGCCTTCTGTGAAGTCGATTTGGTGTTTTGGATCCTCAACGTTCATGCGCTTTTTAATTTTGGTAATTTCTGCTTCGGAAACTGGAGTTGGCGAGGTGCCGCTACCGACAAAGCCGGTAACGCCTGGCGTGTTGCGGACGATATACCAAGTTTCGTCGGTTAATTTCATCTCGACCAAGACGTAACCCTGAAAAATGATGGCATTGATGATTTTGCGCTTGCCATTTTTGATTTGAACTTGCTTTTCTTTCGGCACAATGGCATCAAAAATTTTATCAGCCATGTCGATGGTTTGAGCGCGCTGGCGAATGCTTTCAGCGACTTTTTCCTCGTAGCCGCTGTAAGTATGGATGGCATACCATTGCCGCGAGCTGTCATAACGATTTGATTTTGCCATAAGATCCTTTCTACTTTGTTCCCATGATTAGTTTGAATAGCCAAGCGAAGCCATAATCTAGCAAGATAATGACAAGGAATAACGCCGCAGTGAAAACAATCAGCGCGCCAACCATGCCCCAGGTCGAACGGCGGTCTGGCCAGCGGACTTGTTTGATCTCCTGCCAGGCGCCGCGGAAATAGCCAGCGATAGCGCTGAGCGGATTGCGGCGGCTTTTTGAGTTTTTTGATTTGCTGGTTTTGCTGGCGGTTTTGGTTTTGGCGCCAGATGGCCTAGCGGTCTTGGTGTTAGATTTCTCGGTTTGCGCGCGGCCAGCTAGTTCTTTGGCAGTCGCCAGAATGCTCGGCTTCTTTGGCTTTGCAGCTTTGTCGCCAGCAGTAATGCGAGTGATGCGGTTTTGTGATTTTTGCTTTGATTTACCTTTTGCGGATTTTGCCACGATAGTGTTTCCTCCCAAATTAAATAGCCTGGTATGTCCCAGACTGTCAAGCTAATTATACGACTGCCGAACGAAAATAGCAAGCGATTTCGTGTCTTTTCTGAAGCGTTAAGATTTATTCTTTTTAACGGCGGGCAGCGAAAAGCTAAATGTTGATCCATGATTAAGGCGGCTTTTGAGTTTGATCTCGGTTTTGAGCTTGAGAGCGAGTTTGGCAACGACGTAAAGCCCTAGCCCGGTGCCGCTGGTTTCGCGGGTGCGGTAATCTTCGCTGCGCCAGAATTTTTGGTATAAGTGTGCTTGGTCGCTGCGGCTGATGCCGATGCCAGTATCTTTGACGGCAAAATTGATGGTGTCGTTTTCGCCTGGCTTGACGATGATGGTGACGCCGCCCTTTTCGGTATAGCGGATGGCATTGTTGATGAAGTTTTGCAAGACTTCTTTGAGGTAAAGGCGGCTTTGGTTAACCTGGCCGACCTGCGGTGCAATATCTATATCAAAGGTCAATGATTTGTCAGCGGCTTGCGGCGCGTATTCGGCGTATAGTTCATCAATTAGCGCTTGGACGTCGATGTTTTCCGGCTCGTCAGCGACACCGCGTTCAGCACGGCTCAAGGTCGAGAGATCGTTGACCATTCGCGCCAAAAATATAATTTGCTCGTGAGCAGTGCTGATGCCATTGATTAATCTTTCTTTTGGAATGTCGGGACGCTTAATCATCAGTGAGACATTGCTCAGCGATCCTTCGGCAATAGTTATCGGGGTGCGCAGCTCGTGGCTGACAACCGAAATAAACTCGTCGCGCTCGTCGTCGAGAGATTTTTGCTTGGTGATATCGCGCAAGATGATTACATAGCCATCGTCGCTAACGCTGTTGGTGCTGCGAATTGGCGAGTATGTTGCGCCGAGGCGAATGCTTTCATTGGATATTTTGGCAGTTAGATCATCGCGGAATTGCGTAGTTTTGGCGGAATGCAGCTTGTCAGCGAACTTGAATGGCTCTTTATTATTATCGACAATCGAAATAAAATCGTCAATACATTTGCCAGCGAGATCGGTATTAGTATCAAATAGGTTTAGTGCCGAGGCGTTGTATAGCGAAATGATACCGTTTCTATCGGTGCTAATAATAGCGTCAGAGAGGTTGTTGACGATAGTAACGATGCGATCGCGCTGCAGACGCTCGGCGGTTTGGCTGCGCAAGAGTTCGGCTTGATCAATCGCCTGAGCTGAAATGACCATCTTGACCATGTAGCTTATAATGAGCGTACCCAAAAAGTGGATGACGATAGACACAACTTGTTTGTCGTCGCTAGCATGAATAATAACACTGCCCGAAGCGGCAACAAACAGAGTTGCAATGCTGATATTGATGCCCGCCTGACCCAAATAAACAGAGCTAGCTAGCAACAGCGCCGACCAGGTGTAAATCAGCGGCATATCAAAACCTGAAACTGTCAGCACATAAACTAACGCTAGAATATGATAACTAATGAGTCCGATAATGTAGCCAGTATGCTGCCGCACCGTGAAAAATTGCCAAAAGCCGATGATGACCCAACAGATATTAACCACGTAGAAAGCATACATATTCACTGCTGTCGGCTTGCCGAGCGGCGAGAATTGCATGAAGACGCTGTACGCCACTAATAGCAGCGGAATCAAAAGCGCTATCCAGCGAATAATCTTCATGCGATGCGTTGACGGATCGATGTTTATATAATCTTTGACTTGGCCACCCATAGCTATTATTAGTATAACCGCAAAGGCAATTTATGAAAAGACTTAGACGATTGGAGTTTGGCGCTTGAGCTGCTGCCGGTGGAGTCGGTAGCGCGTGTCGTAGCGTTCAACTTCGCGCCAAAAGGCTGCGGAGTGATTCATATGGCGAGTGTGGCAGAGCTCGTGAATCAATACATACCGAATCAATTCATCGGGTAGCTTCATCAAAGCAATGTTGAGGCTAATCGTTCCGTTGGAGCTGCAGCTGCCCCATCGGCTGCCGGCGTGGCTGAAGCGAACGCGCTGGTAAGAGAAGCTATGGATCCGAGCTAATTCTTCTAGTAGCGGCGGTAAGTATTTTTTGGCGTCGCGGCGCAAGATCTTGATTGCTTCGTCGCGGATTTGCTGTTGAAGTTCTTGGTCTTCAAGCGAAAATTCGGGCGGCAGCTTGACTAGCAGTTTGCCGCGCATGGTACGAATTTCCGGCTGTTTGATCATCTGTGTCGGCACGATAGCTAATTGATGGGTTTTGCCGATGAGCTGCCCGTCGTGATACGGCTGGGCGATGGACGAATCTTTGGCTATTTTGCGCAAGTCTTCGCGCGACTGTTCAATAAACGAGCAAATAAACGCTAGCGGTACTAGCCGGCCGCTAGTAACGACGAAGCGCCCGTCGGTGCCGAGCTTGATGCGGGTGTAGCGAGTAGCGCGGCGCATGATAGCAATCTCGCCGAACTCCGGATCGTCGATAGTTTGGGGTTTAGTAGGCATATTATTTATTGGATACTGATGCCGCGGCGGCGAACCTCGGGGCGCTGCCTGGCTAAGCTAGTCATTGGCCGGCTAGGACGATTACTATCGCCGAGACGAGCTAATACAGTACGCGCTTGAGTTTTGTATGTGTGTTTGCCGCTGATAACGACTGGTTTCTCGATAGCGTTTGGTTCGGTGAAACTCTTGACGGCGGCATCAAAGTTTATAGTATCTAGCGAGTGGCCTTTTTGAATGCGGCGCCGGCAAGTTGCTTCATCGGTCTGTACCCAAATAATAAGCGGCTTATAACCATGCCCCTTGGCCCAGCGTGCAAACTCGGCGCGGCGGACGCGGCTTAAATTGCCGTCTTCATAAATAAAAGTTTGCTTGGTGCGTGCTATCTCGGCCAAAAATCGCTGGCAGACCTCCTCGCTGGCATTGCTATCTAGGCTGTGCTCGCTAATAAATTGCGAATCAACAAACGGCGCATTAAACATCTCAGAAAATTGCTGCGCGAAAAATGTTTTGCCGCTGCCTGGCAAGCCAACCATCATGATAGCGTGCGGATGAGAGATAGAACTAGGATTCATAAAATTATTATAGGTAATGGAACTTAAAACTGCAATTATGCACTTATGTGGTTTGTGGCAGGGGCATGAGGAATCGAACCTCAATCTACGGTTTTGGAGACCGTTATACTAGCCGTTGTACTATGCCCCTTTACGCTTTCCTATTATAGCATAGCGAAATGCTTTTTAGATATCATCAATGGCGATATCTTTAGGTTGATCTTTTTTGACGCGGACGGCACGCTTGAAGCGGCGATTAGCGGTTTCATCAGCAGTATGCGGAATCGGCGGCAGCGACAGTAGGCGTTCGGATTTTTCTTTGTCGTCATCGAGACTAGAGACAGCTTCCACGAAAAATTTATCAATTAACCATTCGCGCCCCGGCGGAGTTTGCCCGGTGACAGTAATACGCCAGCGCTCGTCGCCCCATTTATCGATATTGGTAATTCGCAATGGGTGCGCTAGCATCATCGTGCCCTTTGGAATGGCGGCGATAATTCGGCGGATAGCAGCGACGCCGGCTCGCTTGTCGCGAACGAAAATATCAACAGCGATCGTGCGTACACCATGCGGCGTGACGCGGGCGCCAGTGATGTTTTGGTTGTGAACGGTGATGACTTCGCCATTGAGAGCGCGAATACGCGTCGAGGTCAGCGTGAAGCGCTCGACAACGCCGCTCAAGTCCGTGAATGGATCGAGCTTGACGAAATCGCCTATCTTGTACCAGTTTTCTGAAATCATAATCGCGCTAGCGGTCAGGTCGCGCAACACGATACCGATAGTTTGTCCGGCCACCAAAGCAAACATAGCACCAGCACCAATAGCGGCTAGCCCGCCGGAGGTGCTAGAATTGGCGGCGGTTGGGCTGAGGATTCGCCAAGCGATATAACCAACCGATACTACCACTAGTGTGCGAATGATAGCAATAGACACGCTCAGGTATGTTTCGGTTTGCCGCAACCGAGTGACGCGCGCTTCGTCTGATTCATTGTCGCTGCGGCGGCCGATACGTTGTGCTATGAAAATCAAGCCGCGCGCTAGGAACTTACTTAACCAATAAGCAGCAATCATCGACAAAACTAGTACTAGCAGCGAGCGAAAAGCATTCGGCGATACTAGCAGGCTCTTTAGATCGTTAATTACCGAAGTTGATATTGCACTATCCATGCTTACTATCATGCACCGTTTGCAGCAAAAAATCTATATGTTTTCACGATAATTTTTCACAAAATTTTACAAAATGCTTATTTTTGTTGCAATCATAAGCAAAAAAGCGCTATACTGTTAAATGAACAACATAAGGGAATGGTTAGGCTACGGCATGACCGAGTAGAATTTTTATGAAGATATTAATGTTAGGGTGGGAACTCCCGCCGCACAACAGCGGAGGTCTCGGTGTCGCGTGTTATCACTTATCTAAGGCGCTTGCTCAGCGGGGTGCGTCAATTGATTTCGTGCTCCCCTACACTGCAAAGTACGATGATATTGATTTCTTGAATATTTACTCGGCGACCGAGCTGCCGCCATTTCATGGCGATAAGGCGTTGAATTCTTATGGCGGCGGCGCAGTGACGGCACGTAATCTCGATGAAGTCCCGGCTGGTGATTTGACGACCATGCGGGGCGTGCAAAAGCAATATGTTGGCTATGTCGAGCAGCTGGTCGATCGGATTGACAAGCCGGATGCTATCCATGTCCACGATTGGCTAACGATGGAAGCTGGCATGCGCGCCAAACAATTAACCGACGCGCCGCTAATCGTTCATGTTCACGCTACGGAATTTGACCGCGCTGGTGCTAGCGAATTTGGCAACCCTGTCATTCACGAGATTGAATATAACGGTCTAATGATGGCTGACCGAATCATTGCTGTTAGCAATATTACTAAGGGAATTATCGTTCATAAATACCATATTCCAGCTGACAAAATTGAGGTCGTACACAACGCAATTGATGCTAGCTCGCTGATTAACTACGACTATGACCGGCGGACTTACAAGTACTTAGAATTACTTAAGGATGAAGGCTATACGGTGGTATCGACAGTGACGCGCTTTACAGCGCAGAAGGGCCTGGTGCAGCTGATGCGCGGTTTTGCCAAGGCCTGCCAGCAGCACGACCGCTTTGCTTTTTTGCTAGCTGGCGACGGCGAGCAGCGCGACGAGCTGATTCGGATTGCTGCTGACCATGGGGTTGCTGATAAAGTATATTTTACAGGTTTTGTCCGCGGCAAGCAGTGGCGCGACGCTTATCGCGTGTCGGACGTCTTCGTGATGAGCTCGGTTAGCGAGCCGTTTGGCTTGGCCGCACTAGAGGCGGCACATTATGATACAGCGCTAATCGTGACTAACCAGTCTGGTGTTGGCGAAGTTCTCGATACGGTTTTTCGTTATGATTTTTGGGATACGCATAAGTTGGCTGATCAGCTAGTGGCTTTGGCTAAATCGCCGCAATTGCTAAACGATATGAAGCGCGGTATCAAGTCGGAATATGCTCGTATCAGCTGGGACGACGTCGCTAGCAAGTGCTTATCAATTTATAGCCGCACTCAGAAAGGAGCCAAATGATGAGTAAAAAACGCGGAGTGGTTTTGTATCTGCATATGCATCAACCGTGGCGGGTTCGCGAATATTCGGTGTTTGATATCGCGGATCGGCATGATTATTTCGATAATTTCGATGATAAATATCGCAGCAACCGCTTTATTTTTGAGAAAGTTGCTGATAAGTCGTACCGGCCGATGCTGGCATTGCTGCGCAAATTACTGGCTGCGTATCCAGATTTTTGCGTGTCGCTATCGGTGACTGGTACATTGTTAGACCAGGCTGAGCGCTGGGCGCCAGACGTGATCGATTTGCTGCGCGATATTATCGCAACTGGCCGCGTCGAAATCGTCGGCGAAACTTATTACCATAGCTTAGCGTTTTTCTATAGCCGCGATGAATTTCAGCGGCAAGTTGATATTCATCGCCAGAAGATTCACGATCTGTTTGGCGTCGAAATCACCGCTTTTCGCAATACCGAGCTGAGTTACAATAACGAGCTAGCCGAATGGGCTGACCAGCAAGGCTACAAAGGTATTATCGCTGAGGGCTGGGATAAGGTTCTCGGTTGGCGCAACGCTAATTACATGTACCGGCCAGCTGGCGCAAAAAATGTCAAATTATTGTTGAAAAATTACCGTTTGAGCGATGATATCGCTTTTCGTTTTAGTAATCGCGACTGGGAATCGTATCCGCTGACTTCCCCGACCTATGTCGATTGGGTTGACGCAAGCATGGGCCACGACGGCGAAATAATTAACTTGTTTATGGATTTCGAGACTTTTGGTGAAAATATTTGGGCGGACACAGGCATTTTCGAGTTCTTTGCTGACTTTGTTGAGCGTTGGCTGGGGCGTTACAACCATACTTTCTACACGATTAGCGGCGCCTGTCAAGCGCTAGAAGCGCACGACGAGATTGACTGCCCGCAGACGACTACTTGGGCTGATACCGAGCGCGACTTGTCAGCGTGGCTAGGCAATAGTATGCAGCACGAAGCAATGCGCGATCTCTACGCTATGGAAAAGGATGTGCTTGGTTCGGGTGATCTTGGCTTGATAGCTGACTGGCGGCAGTTGACGACCAGTGACCATCCGTACTACATGTGTACTAAGTATTTTAATGACGGCGACGTGCATGCGTATTTTAGTCCGTATGATTCGCCGTACGACGCGTTCTTGTATTTCATGAATGCGTTGCGCGATGTGCGCTACCGATTGCATGAACATAATATCGCGGGGTATTGATGGCGCGACCGATAATTCTTAGCAATAATGAACTGCAAGTTGGACTGAGTCGTCATGGCGAGGTTAGCGATGTCTATTTCCCTTACGTCGGTTTAGAAAACCATACGATTGGCGGTAATACTCGGCATCGTGTCGGTGTTTGGGCGGATGGCCGCGTATCGTGGCTGAGCGACGATGGCTGGTCATTCAAATTTAGCTATCACCACGAGGTGCTGATCGGCCATATCGTGGCTGTGAATGAACAAATTGGCATTATGCTAGAGTTCGATGACGCGGTTGATACAGATTTTAACGTGCTTCTGCGGACGATTCATGTGGTTAATTTGCGGCCTGAAACGCGCGATGTTCGGTTGTTTATGCATCAAGCTTTCATTATCGGTGATTCTGGTAGCAGCACTGATACCGTTCAAGTGTTGCCAGACGATAACGCTGTCATTCATTACCGTGGACGCCGAGTCTTTGCGGCGTCGGGCCAAGTTGACGGCGGCAGGTTCTTTGACCAATATGCAGTTGGCGTATTTGGCCGCGAGGGCCGCGAAGGTACTTATCGCGATGCTGACGATGGCGAGCTATCGAATTCGACTGCCGAGCATGGCCGCGTCGACTCGACGATCCGCTTCAAATTAGAGTTGGCCGGTCACGGTTCGGCGCGGGTAAACTATTGGCTAGCCGCTGGTACTTCCCTGCGCGAAGTGCTTTACATACACAAAAATATTATTTCTCAGACAATCCATAAGCGCTTTGAAGCTACTGCTAAATGGTGGCGGCTGTGGCTGCGTCCAGCGAAGAAAGTGGCGCAGCGTGTCAAACCGGAATATCGCCAGGCGTTTATCAATAGTACGATGCTTCTCAAGGTGCATATTGATAAGCGCGGTGCTGTTATTGCTAGCAGCGATGGCGAGGCGCTTAATTATCAGCGCGATGCCTACGCATACTGTTGGCCGCGTGATAGCGTGTATGTTCTCTGGCCGTTAATTCGCATGGGTTATACCGAGGAAGCCTACAATTTCTTTGATTTTTGCCGCCGGGCGTTAAGTCCGAAAGGTTATCTATCACATAAATACCGTGCCGACGGAGCTCTGGGTAGTAGCTGGCATTCGTACGTACACCCAGATGGCACTGTCTCGGCGCCAATTCAAGAGGACGAGACGGCTTCGGTGCTGTTCTTATTCTGTCAATTTTATAATAAGACTGGCGACGACACGCTGCTGCAGCGATTCTATACGTCAATGGTAGTACCGATGGCGAATTTTCTGGCTGGCTATGTTGATAATCGAACGCACTTGCCAAAACCAAGTTATGATCTCTGGGAAGAGCATTTCATGGTGACGACGTACACGACAGCGACCGTTCAAGCGGCACTGTTCGCGGCGGCTAATCTGGCCGATCAGCGTCGAGACGAAGTCGGAGCTGTCGCTTGGCGGACGGTCGCCGAGGATATCAAGCAGTCCGCGCAAAAACGCTTGTACGATCCTCATCAGAAAGCTTTCCGCAAAGGTTTGCGCCGCAACAAAAACGGCACTTACACGCCCGATGATACGCTTGATATGTCGGCTGTTTATGGTGCTTTTATTTATGACCTATACGATAATCAAGAAGATTTGCATCAGGTCATACAAACAGCTCTCGACCGCTTTCATTTCAAGCTGGAAGCGCCAGGTTTGCCGCGCTACGAGGATGACGCCTATTACCGCAGCGCTCCAGATGCTCCGAGTAACTGGTGGTTTATCGTTTCGTTGTGGCTAGCTCAGTATTATTTGGAGTGCGGCGACGAAAATTCGGCGCAGCGGATAATTTCGTGGGTGGCTAGCCAAGCTTGGCCGACTGGCGTTTTATCTGAGCAAATTGATCCGGTTTCGGGGCGCGAATGCTCGGTAGCGCCGCTTTGCTGGAGCCAGGCTGAATTTATATCGACGATTCTTGACACAATAAAAAGATGAGGATAACAGGGTGGGAGTCAGTTCGAGAACAAAATTGAAAGCATCTAGAGCTCTTCGCCGGCTTACGCCGCGGCATATTGCTAAGACTCGCGCTACGCGCCAAGCAATGCGCCGCTTCGCAGATCGCGCTGGCTTGGTATATTTTGGTTACGCTAATCAGCATGACGACGACCATCGCTTGGTGCGCGGCCATACGGTTTCGCACACGCATATCGATGATTATCTTTGCATAGGTACAATTCGCGGTTACGATACGACAGTTCTGCAGCGGCGCGACACTATTCGCGTCCGCCAGGGTCAGTCGCACAAGTACAAGGATCAACGCTGCCATTGGCTAATCGCTACTGTCGATTTACACACTGAACGTCCGCTGCCGCACATTTATATTGGCATGAAACGGACAGATCCGATTTATCAAGCGTCGTACAGTACTCTACAGCCGCTAATTTTGGGGGCTACGGCGCGCTACCTGCAGGCTTTTCTTAATAAATATAATATTTATGGTGCTGCTACTCGGGCCATAGAGATTGAGTCAATCATATCGCCGCAGGCTGCCGAAGTGATAGTTTCGCATTTCGACAAAATTAATATTGAAATCGAGCGCAACACTGTATATTTATACACCGAAAACGAGCGTCCAACCGAGGCGCAAATCGAAAAGCTAGTCTCGAACGCATTGTGGCTAGCCGAGGTAATTGATACTGCCGTACAGCAAAACAGCCCTCGCTAGAGGGCTGCTGGCTTGCCTAGAAAGGCTGCTATTTTAGCCTTTGCGCGGTTTAACTTCGTTACGGCCGAGTGATTTTTTGGTATTCTCGACGTATTTGACATGCTTACGCAGTTTTGGGTCGTATTTACTCAGAGTTATTTTATTTGGCGTATTTGCCGTGTTTTTGCTCGTAACATAAGTGCGGTCGTTGCTTAATTGGCTGACGAGTGCAATAGTCTTGCGCTTAGTATTATTCTTCTTTGCCATAACTTCCCTTTAATGTTGTTATAAAACTTCAGTAATCAAGTATAACAGATTGGTGCAGCAATTTCAAGCTAGATGCGTTATTATCGCCGACGCATAATTTTCTAGCGTAAATTTGCAGAAAGAGTTGTTTTAGCGCGGCTTGGATACTGTGCCGCTCATCTCAAAACATACTGCTGCAACCAGCAATACATCGCCACGGTGGCTGCTGCGCCGACATTGATGGAGCGGGTCGAGCCGAATTGCTCGATGGCGACGATCTTGTCTGCCACCTGCGCCATCTCCTCAGAAATCCCCGGCCCTTCCTGACCGAACACCAACACCGCCCGCTTTGGCAAGCTCGTCTCTGACATATTGACGCTGCCCGGGATATTGTCAATTGCAATAATCGTCCTGCTTTTAGACCGCATCAGCTCGACAAACTCCGCCGTCGAACCGACATAATGTACGTGCAGATATTTATCCGTCATCATGGCGCCGCGCTTATTCCATTGCCGCCTGCCAATCACATAAATCTGCCGCACGCCAAACGCATTGGCGCTCCTGACAATCGTCCCCATGTTAAAGTCCCGCTCGGTATTTTCCAGAGCAATCACCAAGCCATGATCCTTGGCGTCCAACTCTTTTACAATCTCCGCCTCGCTCCGGCCTTTGAATTTATCGATTACATTCCGCGTGTCTTCCATGTATGTTATTTTAGCAAATATTAAGCTAGCGGGACCGGCTGGCATAAGTCTGCTCGTCGTTGGTTTAATAATACCTGAAAAAGGAAGCGCGGCATTATCGCCAACGCACAATTTCGTCGAGCTGGCGGCGAGTTTTGGCTGGCACCTCGCGCTGGCTACGGTAACCTAGAGCTAACATTACCACTGGCTTTTCTAGATCTGGGTCTATTAGCTGGTGCTGCGACAAGACCTGGCTGAGCTTGCTAATCGAAAAGCCTTCAATCGGGCACGAGTCAATCCTGCGCCCAGCGGCGGCCAGCAGCACAAAGCCTAGCGCAATGTAAGCCTGCCGCGCCGCCCACTGATGAATCATTGCTGGTTGATTGAGTATCTCAAAATCCTTTTTGGCCCAATATCGCCAAAAAGTCTTGAAGCCGGCGGCCTTGATGGAATTTTGTTTCTTGACATCGTGCAGTATGTGGTCGATATGTCCGCCTTTTTGCTACAAGCCTTCGCTGGTTTTGGCAGTAAATATCAAAATGTGACTGGCGTCAAAACGAGCAGCGTTGGCACCTGCGCAGCGTTTGACATCGGCGCGTAGCTGTTCGTCTTCCTGCGCGACGATAATATTCCACGGCTCAAAACCGTACGAACTTGGCGCTAGGCGGGCGGCCTCTAGGAGCAGTTCAATATTCTCTTGCGAGATTTTCTTGCTAGAGTCGAAAGCTTTGGTGGCGTAGCGGAATTCGAGCGCTTGCTTGATGTCGTCTATCGATATGATTGGCTTATTCATTTCATCGTCCCCTCTTTAGCCGCCAAAATCTTGTTGGCGTAGATTAGCTTATATATACGATTTTAGCACTTCCCTAACTATCTTGAAAACTTGATAGTGTCCTAATGGCGAAAAATGCAAGCCGTCTGATAGCGGTAATTTAGGCAGCTCGATGTAATTGCCAAGTTCGTTTTTGTGCTGCAGCATTTTTTGGCGAAGCTGTTCGGACGCGTCGGTAAACTCATACCCCGAATTGTCGCTAGTGTCAAAACACGGCGGCAAAATATAGATAATTGGAGTCTCGCCGGCGAGATTGCGATATTCTAATAAGTCACGAACAATGTCCTCAGGCGTTCGCGCAAAACGCTGTTGCAGGTCGTTGGTGCCGAGGGCGATAATGATTAAGTCGAAGTTATCGGCCTTTTGTAGAGCCGCCGTAAACGTCGACAAGCCATTCTTATGCGGCTTATCAGTGCGGAAATCGCCAGCAACTCTGCCGCGAACGCCGTCGATGTAGATATGTGCTTTGCCGCGTAGCGCTTGGCTGAGGCGGTTAACCCAGCGATCGCTGTAGCGGATACGTTTGCTAGCAAAGTTAGCGCCCCAGACGTTTGAATCGCCGTAGATTAGAATGCGTTTTGCTGTTGTCGTCTGTTTTTTACTCAAGTTTGCGTCCTTTCTTCTTTGAAATAACCGCTTGCTGCTCGGGCGTGAATCGCCGCGATTCGCGTATTTTTTGGTAGGCTTTGTTGCGCGTCCAGGCGTCGATGTGTCCGTTTTCTAGTTCCGCCAGCGTCAGTTCAAAGAAATTCACCGCCGCCGTAGCATACAGCCAAGCTAGCGCCATTTTGACGTAATAACCGTCGTGTTTAACGTTTCGCAGCGCTGCGAAAACCTGATCGATGTGTGCTTCGTCTAGGAAATTAGTCATCAGCGAAATCACGCCGTAGCGCACCGTGAACTCGTCTTCATTCTGTAAGCATTCTAGTGCAAAATCCCACCATATTTCGCCGGCAAAGCGCCGCTTTTTCTCGACAAACACATCAATGTGCGCCCACGAATCAACGAGCGGCAAGTATTGCTTGGCTAGATCAATCATCGTCTGGTCATCGAGCCGAGCATGCGTAATCAACAGTCCGCATAGCAGCACGTAGTCAAATGATTTGTTCTGTGTCGTTAGTAATTTGCTAATATACGCTGCGCTCATATCAGGCGCCAATTCCCGCGCCAACCGCCGCAAATCCGGCACACGTACGCCGATGACCGGCATCTTGGTGTTGACAATGCGCTGATTAAAGGCGGCGTAGGATTCATTGCCTTGAGCGAGGTCTGTCAGTTGGGTTACGATGTCTTCGGGCATTTTAGCGTCAAACGCTCCTTTCATTATTGCCATTATAGCAAGAGACACAAGCTTAAATTTTACAAAAAATAAAAATCATTGTTGACATTGCATAGCCGAATAGAGCGCCAGTAATCACTCTCTTAGTATTGTTAGATTCGTATTTGGTGTAGAGCTGGGTAAAACCATCGATCAGCATTGTGACAATTAGAATAACTGAAATATACAGAGGTAAAGTTACGAAAATTCTAATAATAACACCCATAAAAAACGATAAATACATAGCGGTACAACGCGCGCACAGCGGAAACTTGCGAATGCCAAAATGGAATGATCTGCTATCTATCTGATGACATATTCTACTACCGACTATGAGAGATTTTGGATATATGAAATCCAAGAAGAAATTAGAACCTGCAGCCACAATTCAAACACATTCTGTGCGAATGCTCCTGCTTTTTGCCGCTACCGCACATGCCGCATAGAAGGCCGATTGGTCCGAATAGGCAGCAGCCGCTGCATGCTTTTGCATCGCTGAATCCTTTATTTGTCGTACTATATACTGCTTGAATTCTTTCGCTGCCGCAGTTTGGACATTGACCGTTATTGGCTCGCTGTGATTGTTGTTGTGCTATAGCGCTTACTCGTCTAGTATATTTTATTTTTTGTTGTGCTTTGTCGGTCATTTTATCGCCTTTCGTACCTAATGTTTTGATTATATTTTATCTAATGTAATAGTATGAATGAGATACTCTATATCGTCAATATATTTATAATCTACAGTTTCTTAAAATAAAAATGCGACATGTTACGTCGCGTTCTCCGAAAAAGTCTAATCTTGGAGCCACGATCGGGGCTTGAACCCGAGACCTCATCCTTACCATGGATGCGCTCTACCAACTGAGCTATCGCGGCATGAAAGCCTACTAATTCTAACATATTTGCCGCGGTCGAGGCAAGCTACTTCTGGCGGCGGGTTTTCTTGCTGGCTGTCGATTCGGGTTTAGGCAGGTTCGGCGCTACGAACGCTTCCAATAGTGCCCAGGCGATACCGTTTACCAAGTAAACTACCGCGAATCCGGCAGCAATCATCGCGGACAAACGGCTTTGCGGTACATTCAGGAGTGTCAGTAATCCAGCTAGAATCAGCCCAATTAAAACTACTGTTAGATAAGCTTGCTGTAATTTGCGGCGCTGATCTTTTTGGTGGCTCCAGCTGCTCAGCGACTGCTTAATAAACTCGTACATACTATATATTATAGCATATACACTGTATAAAGTCAATAAAAGCCGCCCGCGAGTAGCGGACGGCCTAAAATTCTACGCATGGTACCGGAGGTAGGACTCGAACCTACGAAGCTAAAAAGCGGGAGATTTACAGTCTCCTGTCATTGCCACTAGACGACTCCGGCATGAATTATGGAGCCGACTCTCGGACTCGAACCGAGGACCTGCTGTTTACAAAACAGCTGCTCTAGCCAGCTGAGCTAAGTCGGCATAAATTGAAAGGTACGACCCGAAAGCACACCTAACAGTGTAGCGTATTTGCATAACCTTGGCAAGTGTTTTATTGCGGAGAGATGGCGCCAGCTGGCTGTTTGACGCGGCGGTCGACATGCTGTCCGCGCGACATGGCGCGATTGATTTTGTCGCGAATAGCAGCGGCCTTCTCTTTCTGGCCGTTGCGGTCATATGAATCGGCTAAGATGTTAATGCTTTGGATGCTTGGCTCTAGAGTGACGGCACGTTCAAGGTGCTGCAAGACAAGCTTGGCATTGCCGAGTTTTTCTTGTACTTTGGCGTAGGCGATGTGGCGCGAAGCAACTTCCTCTTCCATCTCTAGGGCTTGCTCGAATGCCAGGGCGGCCTTTTCGTAGCTTTCGGTTTCGTAGTAAATCAAGCCGACATTATGCAGGCTAGAGGCGCTTGGCTCTAAACTTTGGGCAATTTCGAAACATTCAATGGCGTCATCGTAGGCATGTTGCTTGGCATACAAAATACCTAGACGGTTGTAAGCGTTGGCGTTTTTGGCGTCGATGCGCAGAATGGTCAGCAAGGCTTTTTCGGCGCGCAGATATTTTTGCGCCTTGAGCGATTCTTGAGCGATTTCCCAGAGCTTATCAAGCTTTGACGATAATTTCGCTGGTAAGTCGCCTGCGATGTCTTCGGGCGACTGGCGGTACGCGACTGCTGCGGCGCCTAGTCCCAGAACCAGTAAAAATCCAAACATACTATGCATTATTATAGCACATAATCACGCGATCAAAGCGGCAAGCTGAAGCTTGATGTTGCCGTTGGCGGCGATGCGCTCGTAGGTTTCGCTGAGACGAGCTAGTTTGTCGATGGTAGCTGGCGTGTTGTTTTTGGCGGCGGCATTTTGAACGAGTAGAATGCTATAGCGTAGCAGCTCTAAAGTAGCTTTGCGGTCGGTATATCGAGCAGCAACAGTTAGTTTATCATTTATCGGACCAGCAATTAATGCTTGCGAGTCTTTGATGACGGCGCCGATATCGGCGAGCTCGCTGGGTTTGTCAGCCAAGCGCGAGATTAATGCCGGCCGGCCGCTTGCTAGAAACATAATCTGAGCAATCGCTGTAGTGTCAAGCTGCCGATATTTAGCGAGGAGCAGCCGGCTGGCCTCCTCAGAAATCGGACGGATAGTAAGCCGCTCGACGCGCGACATGATAGTCGGTAGCAGCAAATTCGGCTGGTGCGATGTTAATATAAAATGAATGTTGCGGGCTGGTTCCTCTAATAATTTCAAGAAAGCATTTTGTGTTTGATGATTCATTTTGTCGGCGTCATCAATGATATAAACAGCCTGATTGTTCGTGATGCCGCGGGTGTATTGGCGCAGATCGCGGATTTGGTCGATGCGAATGACGCCGCTTGCATCGGCTTGTCCGTCTTTGTTGGTGGGCTGAATAATTCCAGCGAGTGCTGGGCCGGCTAAGTATTTGGCTGTAGTTAGCAAACCGGCACCATCAGCGCCTGTCAAAAGTAAAGCTTGCGTTAGACTGCGGGCTAGCGCTTGAATTTGTCGCTCGGTTGACGGCTCAAAGATTAGGCTCATCATCTAGCTCCGGGAAAAGTTTGGTAAACTCACTAGGTAGCGGCGCGACGAACGTTTGGCGCTTACCAGGTTGCGTGGTAATTTCTAATTTGTAAGCATGCAGATAGAGGCGATCGGCAGATTTGCCATAGACGCGGTCGCCGTGAATCGGCGTGTGTAAATGACGCAGATGAACGCGCAGCTGATGAGTGCGCCCAGTCTGCGGGCAGAGTTTAATAGCGCTGAGATTGTGATGCGTGGCGAGCGTTTGGTATATGGTTTGTGCTGGCTTACCATTTGGGTCGGGGCGAAAGGTGCTGGGCGCCGACGGGTTGCGGCCGATCGGAATATCAATCTTAGCGGTTAGTGGTTGCGGTGTGCCGTCGACGATGGCTAGGTATGTTTTCTTGGCGAGATGCTGCGAGAATTGTTTTTTGAGCAATTCAAAAGCTTCGGGAGTGCGCGCCCCGATGATAACGCCGCTGGTGTCGCGGTCTAGCCGATGGACGATGCCTGGGCGATTAGTTTCCAGCCCGACGGTGGTATAGCGTCGGAAAAAGTCGGCGACCGTGAATTCGTCATTCAGCACCCCTTTGCTGTGAGTCAGAACGCCGGCTGGTTTGTTGACGACGATGACGCTATCGTCTAGATAAAGTATCGGTAGCTCCTCATCGCTGTAATCGGTAGCTTCGGGCAGATTGACGGCGATTTCGTCGGCTTCGGTGACTAGCTGGCTTGCGCTTTTGGCTGGCGTGCCGTTGACAGATATATTGCCAGATTTGATATATTTTTGCCAGGTTGATCGGCTGGTTTCTGGGTAGCGTTTGGCTAGCAAACTATCCAGCCGCTGGTTGTCGCTCACCTGTTGAAACAGATAGATATCTTTGCTTTTGAATGGTAAGCCATAGGTGGTTAACTCGCTGGTTGGGTTTTCGAAAATCACGCCGCGAGCGTCGCTTTTGGCGGTAAATATTTGCTCCATGATATAATTTTCGCGGTCTTCGGCAGTATCGTCAATCAGCACGAAATAATGCTGGCGGTTAAAGCGAAAGCGCACCAGCTGATTGATTGGGCTAGGATTGCTACTTTTGATCTGGTCGATATGGTGCGGCAGGTTATCTGCGTTTGCTACGTTGAAGCGGCGTAAAATCGCCAGTAAGTCATTGGCAGTGATTTTCATACGATTACGCTGCTTCCCTGTTCAGACGGCTGGTTACTCGAGGATTGGTGCATGTTGGCGCTATCTCCTGAGTCCCACGGCTTTTTGGACGCGATGTAAGGTTTGGTTGGCGATGCGGTTCATGGCTTGTTCGCTGGATTCGAGTTTGGCTTCAATCGCTGGCTCATCCACTGCGGACAGGCGCGCCTGGAAATTGGCTAAGAATTCGGCAGTTTCATCGGCGACGATGCGCTTGAAATCGCCATAGCGCTCCATGCCGGCATATTCGCTAATGGTCTGCTCCAGCGTGACGTCTCGTCCGGAGTCTTGGCGCACCAGCGTTAAAATCTCTAGCAAGTTGGAAATGCCGGGCTGGTTTTCCCTGTCGTATTGCACCTTGCCTAGCGAATCGGTGGCGGCGCTCATGATTTTTTTGTGGGCGGCTCGCGGGTCGTCGCCCAGGAAAATCACGCCTTTGCCGGTGTCGTCGGACTTGCTCATTTTTTTGGTCGGGTTGGCGAGGTCTTTGATGCGTAGGCCTTGGTCTTTACCGAAAAATCGGTGCTGTTCGGCGACCGGTTTGGGCACGACGAACAGGTCGCCGAATTTGCGGTTCATGCGCTCGGCGATGTCGCGGGTGAATTCCAAGTGCTGGGTTTGGTCGTCGCCGACTGGCACGTAGGTGGCGCCATAAAGCAAGATATCGGCGGCCATCAGGACTGGGTAGTTGAAGAGACCGACGGAAGTCGGCGATGTCTTGTTAAACCCATCGAATGCTGCGGCGAACAGCTTTATTGAGCCTCTTATATCTTTGTAGCTAACTGTGCTATTTATATCGTATTTTTTATCGCATCGCTGTAGTATAGTGTCAATGACCTCGTTAATGTCTATTATGTCGCTCTTATCCTTAAACTGCGTCATTCGGCTCATCTCACCAAAACCAGTGAAGCAGTCCAAAATCCACGCCAGCTCGCTGTGGGCTGGGACGCGGCTTTGACGGTACAGATGAATCGCCTGGTTGTCCAGCGGCAGTCCGGCAGCCGTATAAATCCGGGCGTTGTTGAGGATGCTGTCGTACAACTTACTATGATCAATCGGCGTGGTGAAGCTGTGAAGATCGGGGATGAACAGATTGATATCATAATCGGCCGAGCGGCGCTTCGCCATATCGACGATCGGCAGAATCGCGCCGAAATAATTGCCAATGTGAATATCATTGTTGGCGCGTACACCGGTGAGAATGACTGGTTTGGTTGGTTTCATTGTATACATTATAGCACTCCTTTTGATAAGTAATTAACTGTAGTATCGATTGGTCTAATGTGCGATAGCTTCTCCTCTTCTGCTCAAATAATAAAAAAGACCGCTTGCGGCCTCTAGTCATGGTTTCAATTTGGAGAAATTACAAACAATTCAACAAGCCGCAGCGTTATGTACGGCGCCAGGCAGTTTGGTTGAATTGCGATGATAAGATCATAAATTTATCTTACACGGGCTGGTCGATATTTTCAAGACGATTTGCGATGCGGAGGATTCGATTTGGATCGATAATAGATAATGACCGCCTGAATGTTCTAGAAGTTTGCGACTGCAGAAGTTTGACTTGAGCCGAGAGCTGCGTATACAATGGCGCTATGAATAAAGTTCAGTGTCGGATTGCATATTACGTTTTCTTGTTTGCGTCGGCGCTAGTTTCGTATATTTCAATTGAGACATCTATGGATACGATGAGTGCTAAGCAGCCGCCAAATGTGCCGCTTCATCTGTTTGAATTTGCGCTGGCTATCGCGCTGGTGTGCGTGGCGTTGTATTTCCGGTATAAGGCTTATAACGATGATGATACTAAGAAATAAAGCATAGCATGGATAGATTAGCGTAGCAAAGCTAATACTCCGCTATGTGAGAGCGAGATGTTTAATTGCAGTGTGGCGTTATTTGCCAGCGGATGGCGTGTTTGTAGGCGAGGCCGGCGCTGCTGGCGGCAGTGGATCAACGTTGCCTGGCGGCGTTCCTTCTTTCCAACAATCCTCCGTGCGGAGGCTGTATCGCTTGGAATCTCTCTGTGCCTCTTCAGGATCCACTACTCTGATAAGTCCTTTTTTTCGGTCGCAGGTTACAACACTCTGGGACGTATCATGACTCGGATCTTTATGCGGCATCGGTTCTTCTTGCTGTTCGTGTGGTAGCTCTGGATTGCCGGTGCTGCAGGCTGCGGTTATCGCCTCTAAGCCGGTGAATCCTAATGTTAATAGTGCTTCGCGGCGGCTAAGAACATTTACTTCTCCTGCTCCTGTTGGGCTTTCTGGACGCTTTGGAACTATTGCCATGATACTTCAATCCCCTCCTTCGGGATTAGCGGCTTGTAGCCTATATGCAACCCACCTAGCATTTATAATAATAAGTATTACTATATACTTTTATAGCAAAATAATCAAATGATGCTCAAGCAAAAAAAACAAATACCCCGCCCTAAAAAGCGGAGTATTTGAGCCTGCTCTAAACGGCGAAGAGTTAGCGCTTTGAGTATTGCTCGCGTTTGCGTGCGCTGCGCAGACCGTATTTCTTGCGCTCTTTCTCGCGCGGGTCGCGCTTCATGAAGCCAGCCTTCTTGAGTGGAGCACGCAAGTCGGCGGCACCAGCAGTAATCGCTTTGGCAATCGCTTGCTTGATAGCGTCAACTTGGCCGCTAAGCCCGCCGCCGCGCACTAGTACGCTGACGTCAAACTCTTTTTGCTTGTTGACGGTTGCTAGCGGGTCGGTAATCTCAGCCAGCAAAGTCTTGTTGCCTGATAAGTATTCATCGGCAGTCTTGCCGTTGATGGTGATCGCGCCTTTGCCGGCGGTCAGGCGAGCGCGGGCAGTAGCGCTTTTGCGCCGGCCCAAGCCGTAATCGTATTTGTCGGTAGCCATTTACTTAACCTCTACTTTCTCTGGTTTCTGAGCTGCGTGGTCATGCTCGGCGCCCGGGAAGACACGCAGGCGAGCCATACGATCGGCTGCGAGTTTATTCTTGGGCAGCATACCTTTGACGGCGTGCTCAACGATACTTGCCGGGCTTTTGGCGCGGAGATCTTTGAGCTGGGCTTCTTTCAAACCGCCTGGGAAACCGCTGTAGCTGTAGTATATTTTGTCAGTTTCTTTATCACCAGTCACGACAAGTTCGCTAGCGTTAACGACGACAACGTAATCGCCGTTGTCAACGTGCGGCGTGTAAGTTGGCTTGTATTTACCAGTGAGGTAGCTAGCGATCACGGTCGATAATCGGCCCAGGCTAGCGTCGCGGGCGTCAATCAGTATCCAGCGGCGAGCAATGTCGGCAGGCTTCTGTGAAAAGGTTTTTCCAGCCATTACTTAGCCTCCTTTGCTGCTTTTGGCATTGGTTTGAGTTCGTCGACGAATTCAACGATTGCCATTTGAGCGCCATCGCCAACGCGCAGCCGAGTGCGCTCGACGCGAACGTGCCCGCTAGTGCGGCCAGTTAGCTGCGGCGCGATTTGGTCGACGAGCTTGACGGCGGCAACTTGCGTACTGAGTCCAGCGATGACCGCCCGGCGGTTGGCTAGGTTGCCTTTTTTGGCTTTGGTGATTAGTTTTTCGATATAACGTACGAGCTCTTTGGCTTTGGGAAAAGTCGTCTCAATGCTTTCTTCCATAACCAAGCTCGTCGCTAGACCTTTCAGGAGCGCTCGCCGTTGGTCGCGTTGGCGGCCGAGCTTGCGTCCTCTGTATCCATGTCGATGCATTTAGAGCTCCAATTCTGCTAGTTTATCTTTTACTTCGTCAAGCGCCTTGCTGCCGAAACCCTTAAGTTCGCGCAAGTCTTGCTCGTTGAGCGTGACTAAATCGTGAACGGTGCGAATTTCGTTATTGACTAAGGCATTGGCGGTGCGAGCACTCAGGCCTAGGTCTTCGATTGAGGCGTTCAAGCCGTCGTCTTCGTCTTCGTCTTCGGTGCCAAGCGCTGGTGCAGACGCGACAGTAGTGCTGCCAGCCAGAGCTGTGTACTGATTGACGAGAATAGCGGCAGCTTCTTCGAAGGCTTCGCGCGGCGTCAGACTGCCGTCGGTTTCGATGGTCATCTCGAGCTTATCGAGGTTAGTCTCTTGACCGATACGAGTCGGGTCGACCTTGAAGCGAACACGAGTAACCGGGCTGAACATAGCGTCGATCGCAATCATGTCGCTATGCAGGCGTTTTTCGCTAGATTCTTCAATAGGCTGGTAACCGCGACCTGATTCAACTACCAAATCGATGATAACTGTCTTGTTTGGATCGTCAACGTGGCAAATCACGTGGTCAGGATTCATCACCTCGACATCAGCACTAGTTGCGATATCGCCGGCAGTAATGATGTCGGCGCCAGCTTTCTCGAGGCGCAGCTCGACTGGCTCATCGGTGGCAATACGGAAGTTGACGCCTTTGAGATTCAAAGTGATATCGACGACATCCTCTTGAATACCAGGAACAGTCGTGAATTCGTGCGTGGCACCTTCGATTCGGAAAGCGACAATCGCGCCGCCGCGGATGCTGGAGAGCAATACGCGGCGCAGGCTGTTGCCGAGCGTGTTGCCGTAATTAAAGTGCAGCGGCTCAATAACAAACGTACTTGAGTTCTCGCTGTTATCGATAATCTTGGCGAGCGCTGGGTTGTGAATAACTTTAGACATTTTAATCTTTCCTCCCTTTTTAACGTGAGTAGTACTCAACAATTAGCTGCTCGTTGATGCCCGCTTCGGCCTCTTCGCGCTTTGGTTCACTAGTAATTTCGATCTTTAGCTTTTTGATATCTCCCTTTAGCCAGCTAAGCGGCGCCTGAGTGGTATTGCCAAAGATATCGTTGATCGCTGTAAAGTAGCCAGATTTGGTACTCTTCGGGCGAACAGTAATTACGTCGCCGGCCTTGACGCGAATCGATGGAATGTCGACGCGGCGGCCATTGAGCTCGAAATGCCCGTGGCTAACCAGCTGGCGAGCCTGGCGGCGGCTAGTAGCAAAACCAGCACGGTAAACTGCGTTGTCGAGACGCAACTCTAGGAAGCGCAGCAAATTTTCGCCGCTAAGACCTGGTTTGCGAGTCGCTTCGTTCATCAGCTTAGCAAATTGCTTTTCCAGCAGGCCGTACATGCGCCGGACTTTCTGCTTTTCGCGCAGCTGCTGAGAGTACATGCTCTGCTTACCTTGGCGGCCATGAGCGTGCTCGCCCGGGATACCGCTTTTGCGCGCGAGGATTTTGTGCGCTTTAGGATGCAGCGCAACTCCTTCGCGGCGGCTCTGTTTGACGATTGGGCTAGTGTCTCGTGCCATTACGCTCTCCTTGCCTTTCGCGGACGAACACCGCCGTGCGGCACGCCCGTTACGTCTTTAATACTGTTGATTGAAATGTCAAAGCTGCTTATGGCGCGGATTGCCGCGTCGCGGCCTAGGCCGACGCCTTTGACAAAGACGTCAACTGTGCGCAAACCATAGGTTGATTTAGCAGCTTCGGCGGCCTTTTCAGCAGCAATTTGCGCTGCATAGGCGGTACCTTTTTTGCTGCCGCGGAAACCGCAAGCGCCAGCACTGGCGGCGGTCAACGCGTTGCCTTTGCTGTCGGCAAAGGTGATAATCGTGTTATTGAATGTCGCTTGGACATGCAGCTGGCCGGTCGGGACTGATCGGCGCTGCTTCTTTTTTGATTTAGCTTCTGCCATTATTTAAGTCCTTCCTTATCAAGTCTTGCTTGCTGCTTTTGGCTGCGTGCCGCCGACGGCGATTGCTTTGCCTTTGCGGGTTCGCGCATTGGTGCGAGTTCGCTGGCCGCGTGTCGGCAAACCGTTTTTGTGCCTTAGGCCGCGGTAAGAACCGATGTCCTTTAAGCGTTTGATATTGTTGGTCACCAGGCGCTGCAGATCGCCTTCGGTGACATAATCTTTGTCGATAATGTCGCGAAGCTTCTGCTCTTCAGCCTCGGTGAGATCTTTCACCCGAGTGGTCGGCTTGATTTTAGCCGCCGCAAGGATGTCTCGAGAGTACTTCGGCCCAATACCATAGATATAGGTAAGGGCGATTTGTACCTGCTTGTCACTTGGGATAACTACCCCAGCAATTCGAGCCATGCTTAACCCTGCCTTTGCTTGTGCTTAGGGTTTTTCTTGTTGATAACGTAGAGACGGCCTCTGCGGCGAACAAACTGATCCCCCGGACCCCTCTTCTTGACACTCGGTTTAACTTTCATGAGCGTACAACTTTCTACAGGAAAAACCTGTTTTTAATGAGAGATGCTTGATATCAGGAGCAGCTCTGCGTTATTAATCGCGTGCGCGGAAGACGATTCTACCCTTCGTGAGATCGTAAGGGCTCAACTCGACTTCTACGTTATCGCCTGGGACCAAGCGGATGTAGTGCTTGCGCATCTTGCCGCTGATATAAGCGATAATTGTTAGGCTGTTCTCTAGTTCGACAACAAATTGAGTATTAGGCAGTGCTTCCACTACCTTGCCGCGCAATTTGATGACTTCCTTTTGACTCGCCATAGATATACAGCTAACCATTATAGCGTATTTTACATCATTTGTAAATGCATTTTGGCGATTTTGTAAACTATAATTTCGAAAAAGATAGGGCCCAGTCCCAGCCAGGAACTTATATAGTTCAACCAACCGGGACCGGGGCTTTAAATCCTCTCTATTTTCAGGAAAGAGAGGATTATACGGATATATTATGATGCAGGTATATTCAAAATGCAAATTGCAGATTATACTGCTCGGCGCAGGCGCAGGAGTTTGCGCCGATTTTTCTTTGTTTGGCCGTCGTCGAGGTCGTCAATACTGAAGTCGTCGTAGGTTACCATCAGAGCGCGCGAATTGATTTGCCGCAGCGTCTCGAGGCCGACAGTCACTACAATCAGTAGTCCGGTACCGCCAATCGACAAGTTCGAAACGTTAAGTCCGAGCTGCGCAAAGATATAGTCAATGGCGAACGGCATGATAGCAATAATGCCAAGAGCGATTGAGCCAAACAAAATCAAGCGGTTAACGGTGCGCGTCAAATACTCTTCGGTTTGAGTGCCTGGCCGAATGCCGGCGATGAAGCCGCCTTGCTTTTGCAGATTTTCGGAAATTTCGTTAGCGTTAAAGACGATACCTGTGTAGAAATAAGTGAAGGCGATAACCAGCACAAAGTACAAAATTGGATAAATCGCTACCGTCCAGTCGCCGTTGCTGAAGCTAGCTGCCGTTGGCGTTTGGAACCACTTGATTAGGTTGTTGGCGATAGTGTGGTTGGCGCCAGGCATAGCGCGCATAACTTGGCCGACAAATGCTGGCAAGCTGAGGAAAGCCACCGCGAAAATCACTGGAATAACACCAGCAGCGATCAGCTTAATTGGCAAAATGCTTTTGACGCCGCCATAGCTAGTGTTGCCAGCGACGCGCTTAGCGTAATTGATGGTAATGACGCGCTGCGCTTCGTTGATCTTGACCAAGAAGTATAGCAATACCAAACCGACCGTACCGAGAATTAGCAGTAGCCAGAACGTTGTTGGATCGACTGGTACATCAAACCAGCCAAAGATGCTAAGTTTGCCCTTGGTGGTGCTTAATAGCGAGTTAATTAGCGTACCAAAAGTATTTGGCAGCTGGCTAACAATACCAGCGAAGATGATAAGCGAAATGCCATTGCCGATTCCCTGTTCGGTGATCAGCTCGCCGATCCACATCAGCAGGATTGAGCCGGCAGTCATAGCGGTTACCGAAATTGCCCACTGCCAAATCGAGGTGCCAGTGGTGCCGGTTGACGAATTCGCCAGGACGGATTGCTGTAGGATGTAAACAAAAGCGATAGATTGAACGATAGCTAGCGGCACGGTAACGACGCGTGTCCACTGGTTGATCTTGCGGCGGCCTGATTCGCCGTCATTGTGCAGCTCTTCTAGCTTCGGGATTGCTTTGGTGAGTAGCTGTGTGATGATGCTGGCAGTGATAAATGGACTCATGCCGACCAGAACAATACTAATCTGGCTGAGCGCGCCGCCGCTCATGAGATTAAGAAATCCGCCAAAGTCGCTGCTGCCAATAACGCTTTGGATGACGGTGCGCAGCTCGGTTGGATTAGCCAGCGGCACTGGTACGTGCGCCATGAAGCGAAACGCTACAATTAGCCCGAAGACGATTAGCAAGCGCTTTTGCATATCTTTATTTTTCAGTGAGCGGAAAATTATTCTCCAATTCATTACCTAGCCCCTCTAGCTACTAACAATTCATTAACTTATCACAGTATACAGTATTGAGCTAATAATAGCAAAACGCCCTCCGTAGAGAGCGTTTCGTTGTGAGATTGCAAGCTGCCGCGAGCTATCTTATTCGGCTGGGCTAGGCAGCTCTGTCGTCTGCTTCGGCTTGCTTGGCAGATTTTGGCAGCGGTGGTACGGCAGCTTTTTCAAAAGCGCCGCCGGCTTTCTCTAGCATAGCGACCACGCTTTGCGATGCGCCCTGCGTTTGCAGAGTAATCTTGGCGGTCAAGTCGCCGCGGGCAATCACCTTGACGTTGTGAAACGGCGTAGTTATTAGGCCGGCTTCGTATAGCGTAAAGTTGTCGACGTTGCCTTTCAAATCATTCAAGCGGTCGCTATACACCACTTGAGCTGGTATGCGCAAGCTTTTGAAGCCGCGCGCCTTTGGAATAGCGGTAACAATGCCGTTCTGGCCGCCCTGGAATGTGCTGCGAAGCTTTTTGCCAGTGCGAGCATTTTGACCTTTGGTACCGCGGCCAGCGGTTTTGCCGCCGCCAGCAGCGATACCGCGACCAACACGCTTGCGGTCTTTATTCGCCGAAACTTGGAGCTGATTGTACTTCATATTAATTCTCCTCCTTGGCGGCTACCTTTGCTTTTTCGGCTTTTTTCTCAGCGCCAACCCACTTTTCGCGCGGAACTAAGCCAGCCAGCGCTTCGACAGTTGCGTAAGCAATATTGACTTTGTTGGTACTACCTAAGCTCTTAGACAGCAGGTTGCGGATACCAGTCACGCCGATAACTGCGCGCACTACGCCGCCGGCAATAATACCGGTACCCGGCGCTGCTGGCTTGATGAGGACGCGGGCGCCGCTAAGCTTGACTTCCATATCGTGCGGAATGGTTTCGTTGACTACTGGGATAGTAACCAGGTGTTTCTTGGCGATAGCCGTAGCCTTGGCAATGGCTGCCTGGACATCAGCTCCTTTGGCTACGCCGACGCCGACCTTGTTCTTGCGATTACCGACGACGACTAGCGCTTTGAAACGGAAGCGGCGGCCGCCCTTGACGACACGCGCCACGCGGTCGATATTGATTACTACTTCTTCGAATTCTTTAGGCGCGTCATCGCGCTGGTTGCGCCGGTCATCGCGGCGACCGCCTCGACCTTGACGGCGGCTGCGCGGGGCGCGTTTGTCGTCTCGGGGCGTGGTTTGTTCTTTGGCTTCGGCCATTTTAGAACTCCAATCCTTCCTTGCGAGCTGCGTCGGCCAGAGCTTTCAGGCGGCCAGCGTACTGGCGGCCGTTGCGGTCGAATACAACTGCGTTAATCTTTGCTTTCTTGGCTTTTTTGGCGATTTCAGTACCGATTAAGGCGCACTTTTCGGTCATCGTGCCCTTAGCTTTGCTGCCGACAGTAGTGGCTGCTGCTAGAGTGTTGCCAGTAGTATCGTCGATTAGCTGAGCGCTAACGTGCATATTGCTGATAACGACACTGAGGCGCGGGCGCTCTGGCGTACCGTTAACTTTGGCGCGAACGCGGTTCTTGCGCAAGTTGCGGTTCAATAGTTTGTGCGAAAGTGAATTAGACATTATTTCTTACCTGCCTTTCCTGCTTTACGCAAAATTTGTTCATCGACGTAAGCGATACCCTTGCCCTTGTATGGCTCCGGCTTCTTGAGCGCGCGGATTTCGGCGGCTGCTTGGCCGACTTTTTGCTTGTCTATGCCAGAGACGACGATGATCATCTTCTCGTTGCTCACATTGACGCCTTCGGGCGCTTTGTACTTGACCTCATGGCTGAAACCTAAGCTCATCGTCAGCTCGTTGTTGCTTGACGACACGCGGAAGCCGACACCTTTAACCTCGAGGCGCTTCTCGTAGCCCTTGGTCACGCCGATTACCATGTTGTTGATCAGCGCGCGCATCAGACCGTGCTGGGCGCGAGCAGTTTTGGACTCATCCTTCGGATGAACCGTGACTTGTCCGTCTTCGACTTTCACCTCAACCGCTGGCGTGATGAATTGTGTCAATTCACCTTTCGGGCCCTTTACGACCACGTCACCAGAGTCAACCGTGATTGTCACACCGGCCGGAATAACCACCGGCAGTTTTCCGATTCGACTCAGACTCATTACTCACCTTTCGTGTGATTTGATATTAACCCTGGTATTTTAGCATAGATTAGGGGTAGAATGCAAGGTTTTTGATCGTTCTGCTTAGTTACCGTATGGAATGAGTAGAATAATCGCCAAAATGCCGAGAGCAATATATGTTGCTAGCGCAGCCTTGGTCAAATACGGTTCTGGCATGGTGTAGATTTTACGCACTTCGTAATAATCCCATAGCCGCCAACCAGAGATC
>ERZ772977.110-NODE-110-length-66657-cov-26.400498_pt1 | contig 66657 bp, 56 predicted proteins | sample MGYA00511131_ERZ772977 | MGnify/ENA primary metagenome ERZ772977 (study PRJEB29015, sample SAMEA2737935) | human oral metagenome | biome: human oral; feature: human-associated habitat; material: dental | place: China | collected 2151 ...
ATACGCCCGGCGTGCGTTCCTTCGGCCTGGGGCACGTGAGCGTCGCCGACGTGCTGGGGGTCTTCCCGGACGTCGCCGGCGCCGCCGCCTGGTGTCTGCCCCTGTGCTCGCACGCCGCCTCCGAGCCCTCGTGCGCGCTTGACACCTACGCGCGCGCCGCCGGGCCTTTCGCACTCGACGAGGCCGGGGGCGGGGACGCGGATCAGGTGCGGCAAGGGCGCGCCTCCCGGGTGGCGTCGGTGCGCAGGCTCCTGGAGGCGGTGGCGACCGCCGAGGCCGCCAGCAAGGCGGCGCGGTAACGAAAAGTGCGCGCCAAGAGTGCTTGACAGCGCCCCCCCTGCGTGGACAATGAGGGTATAGCGATGGTCGCTACACCTGATTACAAGGACGTGATCGCTATGTCCACCATTGAGCAGAACCTTATCGGCAACACTGCAGGGCTTTCGCGGGTCGACAAGATCTTCCGCTACTTCTTCTTCGCACTGTTGATCGGCACAGCCGTCTACTCGATCGGCGGAACCTTCTTCGGGAGGGGCAACCGCCTGAATGACTACGGGCTCGTCATTGCCTTAGCGCTCCTCGCTTCTCAGATGCCAGGATATTCGCGCACGATTCCCGGCATTCATCCTGTCCTTCGGGCCTGCGAGTGGGCGGTGATGGGCTGTTCCCTCGTATGCACCGCCGCTGTCATCGTCGGTGATATCACGGACAGGGGCATCGACCCCGAACCCTACAACATGCCGTGGAACGTCGCGGTGGGCGCCATGTTCGTTGCTCTCTGTTTCTTCGTGGTGCTCTTCATCGCAAAAGACCGCGCTCGCAGGCGCGGACCGATCCACCCAGCCGGATAGCCTCACACCTTCACATCGTCGCCGACAGCAGCCACATCTCACCCCTGTTTGAGACGTGGCCGCGTCGCGGCGCGCCCCGCTAGAGTCGGGGCCCATGTCGAATCCCGAAGACTCCCCCACGCACCGTAACCGCGCCGTGCAGTGCTGCCCGTCCGCCGGGCGGCACTCAGCGCTGGAAGCGGCGCACGAAATTGCGCAGGATCAGGCGCGAGGGGTCCGTGTCCACGGTGGCGACCTGGGCGCGGATCGCCTCGGCCTTCTCGGCCGGGTAGTAGCGGTCGGCGTACTGATCGATGCGGATGGTCACGCCCTCCAGGTCCATCTCGGGGTGGAACTGGGTCGCCCAGGCGGCCTCGCCGACGCGCACCATCTGGATGGGGGTGGCCTCCCCCGCCAGGAGCACCTGCATGCCGGGCGCGAGCTCGCGTACGGCCTCGTGGTGACCCACGTAGGCGTGGAAGCGGTCGGGGGTGCCCTCCAGGAGGGGGTCCTCGCGCCCCGCGTCGGTCTTCGTCAGCGCGATGCCGCTGATCTCCTCGCCGTGGTGGGTGTCGAGGACACCACCCAGGTGCAGGGTGAGGGTCCCCAGGCCGTAGCACAGGCCCAGGATCGGGAAGGATTCGGCCAGGGCTCGGTCGTAGAAGGAACGCAGCCATGCCTCGGCGCGCACCTGCCGCGCTTCCTTGAGGCGATCATCGGCGCCCGCGTCCCACGGGGATCCGCACACGAAGGCACCGGAGTAGTCCGATAGGTCCAGCTCCGGCAGGTCCCGCTCGATGCGCACCCGACGCACGCCTTCCTCCGACAGGCCACAGAATCGCGGAAGGTCGGCGCTCTCCGAACTCAGGACGGGGCCGTCATCGCGCGAGGTCAGCATCAGGAAGGGCTTCGTCATGCTCCCCATGCTATCGGCTGGCACCGGGCTCGCACCGGGTGTCCACGTTCCAAGCCTGCGTGACACCACCGGGCCTCCGGACGCGCGAGGCCGCCGGAGTTCCCCCGCTCCCACGCGCGGGACGCAGATGTGGGCGCTCTCTGCCACACTGGGGTCATGTTGATTCTGCACACCTCCGACTGGCACCTGGGGCGCACCCTGCACGGCGCGCCCCTGGGGGACAGCGCGGACGCGTTCATCGACTGGCTGGTGGCCCTCGTCCGAGAGCGCGGCGTCGACGCCGTCTTGATCTCCGGTGACGTCTTCGACCGGGCGGTGCCGCCCGTCGACGCGCTGGCGCGGATGCGTCGGGCGCTGCGCGAGCTGACGGCCATCACCACTGTGATCCTGACGTCGGGCAACCACGACGGGGCGGCGCGCCTGGGACTCTTCGCAGACATGCTCTCCCCGTCGCTGCACGTGGTCACCGACCCCGAGGCCATCGGCAGCGCCGTCGAGGCCGGGGGCGCGCTCGTGTATCCGATGCCCTACCTGGAGCCGGACCTGGTCCGCCAGGTGCTCTCCGACCTGGAGCCCGACGGAGAGTCGGGCGCCGCACGCCCTCTTCCACGCTCGCACCAGGCGGTGCTGGCTGCGGCTCTGCGTCGCATCCGCCGGGACCTATCGGCCCGGCGCGAGGCGGGCGATCAACGCCCCGCGATTGCCATGCCGCACGCGTTTGTGACGGGCGCGCATCCCTCAGATTCGGAGCGCGACATACAGGTTGGTGGTGTTCCCTCGGTGTCCGCCGACCTTTTCGACACGCTCGGGGGCGAGGCCCCCCTTGCCCACGGCTTGGACTACGTTGCGGCCGGGCACCTGCACCGCCCGCAGGATGTCGCCGGCGCCCGCGTCCCGATCCGCTACTCGGGTTCCCCCATCGCGTATTCCTTCTCCGAGGCAGGCTCTCCCAAGTCCGTGACCCTCGTGAGGACCGACGACACGGGCGTCGCGGGCATCGACGTGGTGCCAATCCCGACGCTGCGCGGCATCACCGTGCTTGAGGGGACCATGGACGAGCTGCTCGCAGCCCCCGACAAGGAGACCACGGCCTCGTACGTGTCGGTCACGGTCACGGACGACGCGCGCCCCGAGCGCATGGTGGCGCGCATCCGCGAGGTCTACCCCTTCGCGCTCGTCGTCGTTCACCGTCCCTCGCAGGCTCCTTCCCTCGATCCGGCGCGGGCCTTAGCGGCCTCCCGTGACCCTCGCGAGGTCACGGAGGAGTTCTACGAGGCCGTGGGGGGTCGCCCGCTGGATGCCCAGGAGCGCGCGCTCGCCCACGACGTGTGGGCTGCTCTTCGCCGAAAGGATGCGTCGTGAAGATCCGCTGGCTGCGTATCACGGGAATCGGCCCCTTCGCGGGCACTCACAGGGTCGATTTCTCGGCCTTCGAGGACTCAGGGCTCTTCCTGCTGGATGGTCCCACGGGGTCGGGCAAATCCACACTGATCGACGCGATCACCTTCGCCCTGTACGGGGACGTGGCGCGCACGAAGGACGCGTCGAAGGATCGCCTGCGCTCGAACCACATCGGAGATGAGGACCCCTCGGAGGCGGACCTCGTGTTCGAGGTCGGCTCCGGAATTTACCGGGTGAGCCGCACCCCCGCCTACACGCCGATCGGCAAGAAGTCACAGCGCAATTCCCGCGCCTCCCTCACGCGCGTCGTGGAGGATCCGAGTGCGCCCGACGGGTGGCGCACCGTCGAGGCGATCGCGTCGGGACCGCGCGACGTCGGCTACGAGATTCCCCGAGTCGTCGGGCTGGACAAGGACCAGTTCCTACAGACGATTGTGCTCCCGCAGGGGAAGTTCTCCCAGTTCCTGACCTCCACGTCGGATGCTCGCGAGCAGATCCTGCGCGACATCTTCGACACGCAGATCTACGTCGACTTCTCCAAGGCCCTCACCGAGGCGGCGGCGGCGTCCAAGCGCGGCATCGAGGAACGTCGCGTCGCGGCGGTCGGCGCCCTTGAGCAGATACGCTCGCTCGCCACTTCGCTCGCGGAGCACGACGGCGAGCGAAGCGGCGAGGAAGCCACGGGCGCCGCCTCCGAGACGCCCTCGTTGCACGGGCAAGCCGACACGCTCGACGCGAGCGCGCAGGACCCCACCCCCGTGCGGCGCTGGGCGGACCGCGCGTGCCGCGACGCCCGCGCAGCGCACGAACGGGCGCAGGCCGATGCCCTGGACGCCGCGAACCTGGCCCGCGAGGCCGCCCAAGCACTGGATCGGGGCCGGGCATTGGCCGCCGACCGGGCCGAGCACGCGCGCACGACGGCGAGGCTGGAAGAGCTGCGCGGAGCCGAGCCGGAGATCGACGCCCTGCGCTCGCGAACCGCCAACGCCCACCGGGCGCTCGCCGTCGCGCCCTACGCCTCCTCCGCGGCCTCCTCCGCACGCCGCCTGGAGGAGGCCGCCGACCGGGTTGCGTCCTGCGCCCGAGGCCTCGCCGCCGAGGAGGACAATCCCCTTCGCTCAGGCGACCTCACACAGGAGGTCGTGGCAGATCTTCTCGCACGAGCTCACGCGTTGAGAGACGAGGCAACGCGCACTCTCGGCGCCCTTGAGGCCACCCTCGTCCAGGAGCGTTCCCTGCCGGGCCTCGCCGAGGAGGTTTCCACGCTGGAGGAGGACCACCAGGGAGCGCTCGCAGCCGTCGCTACCCTCGAGTCGCGGCGCGACACCCTGCCAGCGGTGATCGAACGGGCGCAGGCCTCGCTCGCGCTCATGCGTTCGGACGCCGACGCCCTGCCCGACAAGCGAGCCGCGTTGCACGCGCTGGACCAGCGCCTCGAGGCCTCGCGGCAGGCCGACCTGCTGCGTGCCGCCCTGCCGGGGGCCTCCGAAGAGCTGCGCGAGGCAACGGCGGGCGCCAAGCTCGCCAACGCCGCGGCAGCCGACGCTCACGACCTGTGGATTGCGCAGAGCGCCTCGGCGATCGCGCGCGAACTGGAGGACGAGGTTCCCTGCCCCGTGTGCGGCTCTCCCGACCACCCCTGCCCTGCTCCTCCGCTTGACGGGGAGATCACGCGCGAGCAGGTCGCCGACCTTGACCGTGCGCGTGATCGGGCCGAGGACGCTCTGCGTGACGCTCGTTCCACCCATCAGGACATGGTGCGCCGCATCGCGCAGCTCAACGAGGCGGCCGCGGGGCCGACAGCTCTGCTGGAAACCCAGCGCGACCAGGCGGCCGTGGAGGTTGCCGCGCTCGACGCGCTCAAGCCCCGAATCGCGAGCCTCGAAGAGGACCTGGCGCAGGTGCGCGAACAGCTCGACGGAATCACGGACGAGCTGACGCGCGCACGCGAAAGGGCGGCCTCCCTGGCTTCCCAGCTGGCAGAGCGCCGATCCTCCCTCGCCCACACCCAGCGCCACGTGGAGGGCGAACGGCAGGGCTTCCCCTCCCTGGAGGCGCGCGCCGCACACCTCGATCAGCGCGCCCAGCGGGCCGCATCCACCATCGGCGCGTGCTCCGACTGGGATGGCGCCCGGAGAGCACACGACGAGGCTCTCCGTTCCCTCGCACGCGCCCTGGAGTCCCAGGAGCTCGCCTCCGACACGTGGGAGCGCCTCCTCCTGACGCGCGACGAGGTTGACGCGCTCGAGACACGCATCAACGAGCATGAGAAGGAGCTGTACGCGACCCGCGAAGCCCTCGAATCCGACAGGCTCGTCCGGGCTGCGGCCTGCCCCGAACCCGACATCGCGGCCCTCGCCGATGCCTCGCAGCGCGCCGGAGACGCCAGCGCCGAGGCCACCCGGCGGGCCGGCAGACTCGAGCAGCATTGCGCGCAGCTTGACGCCGCCCGCGAGAGCCTTGGCGCCTCGCTCGCCGCGCTCGCCGACGCACGCGAGCAGGCCGGTCCGATTCGGCGCCTCGCGGATATCGCGTCGGCGTCGGGGCCAGAAAACCTGGTGTCCACGCCCCTGTCCGCGTGGGTTCTCATCGCGCGTCTGGAGGAGGTTCTCGCGTCCGCCAATCCGCGCCTGGCGGCCATCTCCTCGGGACGCTACGAGTTGGTCGCCGTGCCCGATGACGGAACGACCTCACGCAAATCCGGCCTGGGACTGGCGGTCATCGACCACGACACGGACTCGGTACGCAGCCCCCGGACCCTGTCGGGTGGGGAGACCTTCTACACCTCCCTCGCCCTGGCCCTCGGCCTCGCGGACGTCGTGTCGGCCGAGGCCGGAGGCGTTGAACTGCGCACAATGTTCATCGACGAGGGCTTCGGGTCCCTCGACTCGCACACGCTCTCGCTGGTGATGGCGCAGCTGCAAGCATTGCGCTGCGCGGGCCGGACGGTCGGGGTGATCTCTCACGTGGAGGAAATGGCCACCCAGATCGCGGATCAGATCCAGGTGCGTCCGCTGGGCGAACACGGTTCGACGCTTCGCGTGCGCGCCTAGCTCGCAGGCGCGAGCGCCGGGGCGCGAAGCTGGCCGCGCGTGGCTGGCCGCGCGTGGCGGGGCGAGCGCCCCGGGCGGGGTTATCCGCGGTGCAGGTCCAGGAGGGATGGCCGCTCGGAGGTGTCGAACCACGCCAGCGACGAGTCCCACAGGTCGGCCACGGCGCGGTCGGCCTCTTCCTGGGTGCTCGCGGCCAGCACCGCGCGTGCGGCCGGGGCAGCGTCGGGCAGGTCCGCGAGGATAGCCGCCACGTCCGACCAGGTGTACTCAAAGGCCGGGGCGGCATGGATCCGGCTGCTCAGTTCCCGCCCGGGTTCGAGGACCTCACCGGCGGGCGTATCGACCGCGAGCACGACCCTGGCCGCCCGCGCGTTGGCCTCCCGGGCGAGCTCAAGGGACATGAGGGCGGCCTCAGTGACAGCGTCGTCTTCGAGCACCTCAACGTCGTCGGCGCTCATCGCACCATCGGGCAGGCACAGCACGCAGCCGCGAACGGGGGGCAGCGGGACGGACAGCTCGGACAGGAGGGCAGGAACGTAGACGCGCATGGTCACAGTGTAGGCAACCACTGCCCCACAATCGTCTCCAACGCATCGGTGGCGGCGCAACGGGTTCCGTTTTCTCCCAGTGCCTTGCCCCGCAGGCAGGCTCGCGCAACCCCGGGGTCTTCCGGGACGACGTGGAAGATGCACTCGGGCATGAAGGCGCCGATCGCCGTCTGGAGGGAGGCCAGCGGACGCGGACCAATCGCGTCGGTGCTGACTCGATTGACGATGATCTCGACGGGCGTGTCACTGTCCTGCTGCTCCCACCAGCGCGCCACGTGGGACAGGCGGTTGATGCCGACGATGTCCCCGCGGGCGACGACGATGATCCGGTCTGCTGCCGCGAGGACGCCCGTGCTCGCGTCGTCCCGGTTGGCTCCGCGCCCGGGCTTGTCCAGGGAGGTGGCGGCGACGTCGATGACGCTGTATCGCGCGCCACGGCGCGCCGCCGCGACGATCGCCGCGATACCGCTGCGGCTGACCTCTCGCCAGCGGTGCGGGGTTGCGAGGCCGGTGATGATGGAGAGGTTGCGGGCACGCTCCAGGCTCGCGGCGGCCACGTCCTGCGGGGTGATCGTCCCGCGCGACGCCGCGCGAGCGAGCACGGAGAGGCCAGAGGCGTGGACGGGAAGTCCGAGCAGGTGCGCGACGGTGGGATTGCCCGTGTCGGCATCCACGAGGAGGGTGGGAGCAGTGCGGGCGAGAATCGTGGCGATTCCGGCCGCGAGCGTCGTGCGTCCGGGTGCTCCCGACGTGCCCCACACGGCCAGCACCGATCCCGGGGGCGAGGGAGGGCGCGCCGGAGCCGGCGGGCAGGTCGGCGCAGCGGACACGCGCGGGGTCTTCGTCGCCGCGATGAGGGAGTTGACGACCTGCTCGGGGCTTCCGGGAGCCGCAACCGAGGCGACCCCCAGCGCGCTCAGCCTGGCTCGGTCGCCGTGTGGGGCCAGGGCTATCACCGACATGCCGGATTCGCGTAGGGACTGGATGGCCTCGGCGGTCAGGTCCGGATCGGCGCCGTCGACGACAGCGAGGTCGGCGACTCCGGCGCGCGCCGCCGCGATCACCTCCGCGAGGTCGGCGCAGCGCCGGACGATGGCGAGCGTGTCCGAGCGGGCTTGGATCGCCTGGATGATGGGGGCTTCGTATCGCTGGTCGACCAGGAGCGCGACCCCGTGGATGGTGCTCACGGCGACCCAACCGGGACAGCCGCCAGGGAGTCGGCGGAGGTCTGAGCAGCGAGGAGGGCCGGAACCGAGCCAGCGTCGGCCAGGATCTCAATGCGTTGTCCCCGGCGCGCCTGGGAGGACGAGGCATCCATGACGCGCACGAAGGTGAAGGTTCCCTCGATCTCCCGCGCTTGGTTGTCGGCTTGGTTCGGGCTACGGGTGGGGGTCGCCCACAGCCGCAGCCGCGTCCCATCGGCGACGCCGTCGGGGAGGCCCGCGCTGACCGTGACGGCGACTCGGAGCACGGAGGCCTCGGTCCCATTCCCGTCCGCGTCGGCGAGGTCCTCACGCATGATGAGCTGACCGGGAGTCAGCACGCGCGCCGCTCGGCTTCCCGCGGGGACCTCGGAGCTGGGAGCGTAGACGGAGGGGTTGACGCGCAGGACGACCTCTTTGACGTTGTCTGCGGTGATGGCCTCGCCGGGAGCGATGGTGGTCGTCACCGAGTAGACGCGGCTCCCTCCCCGAAGGAGGCCGCTGAGGGCACTAAAGGCGATGACGGACGCGACGACGAGGACCACTCCGACGACGAATCGGCGGTCGATCTTCCCGGGGATGCGCGTCGGAATCGACACTGATGCGGAGACGCGTTTCACTCTTCTATGATGCACGCTCGATCGAAAAAACGGAAGGTTGTTGAATATCCATTGTAATCAACCGCCCGTATCGATTGAATCACACGCCAAAAATTGTCGACTCAAACCAAACAAACAGAACGAGGCCAACTGATATCATGTTGTCATGGCAACACGATTCCTCACTCTCGCTGACGTCGCCGAGACCCTGAATCTCACCATGTCAGCCACCCGCGCCCTCGTTTCCTCCGGCGAACTGCCCGCAATCCAGGTGGGCGGCAAGCACGTATGGAGGATCGAAGAGTCCGTCCTGGAGCAGTTCATCCAGGACCAGTACGTGGCCACGCGCGAGCGCCAGAAGGCCGAACGCGCCCACTAGTCGCACGACCAGCGCTGGCCAAGAACACGGAGTCGACGAAGCCCCGCGAGCGCCAGCGAGATGACCACCTCGCGATGGTCGTCGCGCCCGTCATCGCTGAGCGACCCCCCATCGAGGATCAGATCAACGTGGTCGGCAAAGACCGCGTCAATCACCCCCCGATGGTCCCCGGCGTCGGACTCGATGACGACGCCGACTCCGCACGCCCCAAGTTCGCGCAGGACGTGCCCAACGCCCACGCCCGCGCGCACGCCCCCTTCGCGGACCGCGCTGCGCCCGAGCGGCCACGCACCGACGATGGCCGCATGCATCACGAGGCTGTCCCCCTCGCCACCGCGGACCAGAATCCACGTCCGCGTCGAGTCGAGGATCGTTCCGGTAACGACGTCGCCTCCGCGCAGCATGAGGGTGACGGAACCATCGGATCCGGCAAGCCTCGCCGACAGGGTGACCGAGGCTCGTTCAGCATCGGTGAGCTCGTCGATAAGGTCCTCGAGTTCGCGCTCGCGAGCCTCGTCGAATCGCGCTTCGAGTTCGGCGAGGAATCCTGACATGTCCATGTTCCTACGATGCCACACTCACCGCCACAGACGGGCCATATCACATTAAGAGATACAAACTGTAATGGATTGACATTGACGGTTGCATCGGTCATAGTTGTCCTATCGAATCCGTCCACTCGATGAAGAGTTCACCATGACACACGATTCACCCCATCGATTCAGCCAGCCGCAGCTCGGCGACGCTTTCCTGTGGCTCGTCGGTGCGCCGCTTGCCATTCTCGACGCCCTCTACCTGATTCACCTCGCTCCCCCACTCTCCCGGGCGCAACCCGAGGCGCTCGCGATCTGGGTCCTCGGGCTCGGAGCGCTCGCCCTCCTGGCGTGGAGCCTGGCGTGTTCGGCGTGCGCCCACCTCGCACTCCTGCGTATCGCCCCGCCCACCCTGCGCCGGGCGGCGCATTCGCTCGTTCGACGCTTCGGCACCGGACTATCGCGTTCGCTGCTGGCCAGGGCGGGGGCCAGCGCGCTCATCGGATCCTCCCTCGTGGCCGTCGCTCCCTTCGCCGCCCTCGCGACGCCGCTTGAGACAGCGACCGGGGTCTCGCTGACGTGGGCCGACGCGCCGGGCGCCGCCGACGGCGCCACGCCCTCGCCAGCGGAGTCCACGGGCGGCGACCACGGGGCACCCGCCGCCCCCTCCCCCAACGCTGCGACTCAGGTCACGGTCGCGCCGGGAGACTCCCTCTGGTCGATTGCCTCCGCGTTGAGCCCGGGCGCAGACGATGCTCGCATCACCGAGGCATGGCACGCGATCCACGCCGAGAACGCGGCGAGCATCGCAGACCCCTCACTCATTTACCCCGGCCAACGCCTCACCATCCCCCAGGACTTGCCATGAGCACGCAGATCGCTCCCCGGCCACGGACGACCCGGCAACCGTCGCGTCGCCCCGTCACCGGCCCATCCCCCTCCCGTCCCACTCCCGTCTCGCCCTTCCGTTTTGGGCGCGACTCGTGCCTGCCCGCCACCGTGCGAGACGTATCGGAGCAGGTCCGCGATCCCCTTGGCCTCCGCGCCGAGCTGCCGGATCCGGGCGCCTGGGCGGCCACCCTCGCGCGCGCCATCGTCGAGGTCGTCACGGGCGCGAGGCAGGCGCAGCAGCTTCGCCGCTGGCTCCTGCCCGAGATCTACGCCGCCCTCGTCGCCGTTCGCCTGAGCCCGTGCGCGCGCGGCACCAACCCCGTCCACGTTCGCACCTGTCCCATTGACGACAGGCGAACGGAGGTGGCCGTGATCGTCTCCACCGCCTCCCGCACCTACGCGCTGGCTCTGCGACTCGAAGAATACCGGGGCCGCTGGATGACGACCGCTCTCGAGCTCGCATAGGACCCCATCCGACCACCTCACCGGACAGGAATGGGTGCACTGACGGGAGTGAGGGGATCGCGTCAGATCCCCTCACTCCCGTGACAACGTTTAGCGGCGGCGACGCTTCTTGGCGGCCCGACGCTCGGCGCGATTACCCTTCGGCGCGCCAGCGGAGGAGTCGCTCCCCTCGGCGGACGAGTAGGTCACGCGAGTCGGCGCCTTCTCCCGGCCCACGTTGCCCATGACGGAGCGGGCGTGAGCGACGGCCTCGCGCGCCGCCTCGGCGGCGGCAGAATCGAGTGCGGCGACCTCTTCGACGCTGGGCTCGCTGGCCGCGGCCTCAGAGGGGGCGAGTGTCGCATGGGCGATCGACCCGCCAGCCTGCTCCTCGGCGGAGGCCAGCGCGCGTTCGAACTGCTTGGCGAAGCTAAAGACCTGCTGGACCGATTCCTCACGGATGCGCTCCACCATCGCCTGGAACATCTGCGCACCCTCGTCCTTGTACTCGACGAGCGGGTCGCGCTGGCCCATCGCACGCAGGCCGATGCCTTCCTTCAGGTAGTCCATCTCGTACAGGTGCTCACGCCAGAGACGGTCCACCACGGAGATGACGACGCGGCGCTCGAGGGCGCGCATGGGTTCATCCCCCAGCTGGGCCTGCGCCAAGGGATTGGCATTCAGGCGATCCTCGGTGTCGGCGTACACCGCGTGAATGTCTCCGATCAGCTCGTTGACCAGGTCATCGCGAACCAGCGAGGACGCTCCGCCGTGCTCTTCCTGGACTTCCTCGATCGACACCGACGGCGGGTAATAGCCGCGCAGATTCTCCCACAGGGCCGGCAGATCCCACTCGTCAACCGGCTTGTCCGCAATGGCCTCGTCGACCAGACCGGTGACAAGCGACTCCATGAACGAGCGCAGCTGGGGGGCCATGTCCTCGCCCTCCAGGACCTTGCGGCGCTCCCCGTAGATCGTCTCGCGCTGACCCGTCATCACGTCGTCGTACTTCAGGACGTTCTTGCGGATCTCGAAGTTGCGTGCTTCGACCTGGTGCTGCGCCGACGCGATCGACCGCGACACCATGCGGTTCTCCAGGGGCATGTCCTCCGGGTAGGCGCCCGAGGCCATGATGCGCTGAGCCATGCCCGAGTTGAACAGACGCATCAGGTCGTCCTCCATGGACAGGTAGAAGCGGGACTCACCGGGGTCACCCTGACGTCCGCTACGACCGCGCAGCTGGTTGTCGATGCGCCTCGACTCGTGCCTCTCGGATCCCAGCACGTACAGCCCGCCGAGCTCGCGGACCTCTTCGCGCTCCGCCTCAACAGCTTCCTCCGCGGCCTGGAGCGCCTTGGGCCACGCCTCCCGGTACTCCTCGGCGTTCTCCTTCGGGTCGAGTCCCTCCGCCTCGAGGTTTGCCTGAGCGAGGAACTCGGAGTTTCCTCCCAGCATGATGTCGGTTCCTCGGCCCGCCATGTTGGTGGCGACCGTGACCGCTCCCTTGCGCCCGGCCATGGCGACCACGGCCGCCTCTCGGGCATGCTGCTTGGCGTTGAGGACCTGGTGGGGAATATGCTTCTTCTTCAGCATCTGGGACAGAAGTTCGGACTTCTCCACCGACGCGGTACCGATCAGGACCGGCTGGCCGGCCTCGTGGCGCTTGGCGACGTCCTCGATGATCGCGTTCAGTTTGCCGGCCTCCGTCGGGTAGACAAGGTCGGGCTGGTCCTTGCGGATCATCGGCTTGTTCGTGGGGATCGGGATGACGTCGATCTTGTAGGTCGAGGCGAATTCGGCCGCCTCGGTCTCGGCGGTACCCGTCATGCCCGCACGGGACCCCTCCGGGTACAGACGGAAGTAGTTCTGCAGCGTAATCGTGGCCAGGGTCTGGTTCTCCGCCTTGATCTCGACGCCTTCCTTCGCTTCGATCGCCTGGTGCATGCCGTCGTTGTAGCGTCGGCCCGGCAGGACACGCCCCGTGTGCTCATCGACGATGAGGACCTCGCCGCCGTCCACGATGTAGTCGCGGTCCTTGAAGAAGAGCTCCTTGGCGCGGATCGCGTTGTTGAGGAAGCCGATCAGCGGGGTGTTCGCCGCCTCGTACAGGTTTTCCACGCCCAGCTGGTCCTCGACCTTGTCGATGCCCGGCTCCAAGATGCCGACGGTCTTCTTCTTTTCGTCGACCTCGTAGTCCTCGTCGCGCGTGAGAAGGCGCGCGATGCGGGCAAACTCGACGTACCAGCGGTTCAGGTCCCCGTCCGCGGGGCCGGAAATAATGAGGGGGGTACGGGCCTCGTCGATGAGGATGGAGTCGACCTCATCGACGATCACGAAGGCGTGGCCGCGCTGCACCATGTCCTCGGGGACCTGAGCCATGTTGTCGCGCAGGTAGTCGAAGCCAAACTCGTTGTTGGTGCCGTAGGTGATGTCGCACGCGTACATCTCGCGGCGCTGCGCCGGGGTCTGCCCCACGAGGACACACCCGCAGGTCAGGCCAAGGAAGTTGTAGACACGACTCATCAGGTCGGACTGGTACTTGGCCAGGTAGTCGTTCACAGTCACCACGTGGACGCCCTTGCCGGTGAGCGCACGCAGGTAGGAGGGCATCGTGGCCACCAGCGTCTTCCCCTCGCCGGTCTTCATCTCCGCGATCTTGCCCTGATGCAGGGCGATGCCGCCCATCACCTGGACGTGGAAGGGGCGCATGCGCAGAATGCGCCACGACGCCTCGCGCACGGTCGCGAAGGCCTCGACCAGGAGGTCGTCCAGGGTTTCCCCCTCCTCCAGGCGATCCTTGAACTCCTGTGTTTTGGCCTGCAGCTCCTCGTCCGTCAGTGCCTCGAAGTCCTCCTGCATGGCGTCCACCTGCGAGGCCAGCCGATCCAGCTTGCGCAGCATCCGGCCTTCGCCCGCGCGAAGGATCTTGTCAATAATCGACACGAAAAGCTCCTGACGTCGTGCGCCCGCCCCCTTGTGAGCGGACAGTCAAATCCACCCATCAGTTTACGAACTAACCGCCCAAAGTGAAAACGCCCGCGCAAACATGGACGCATTTAACGCTCAGAGCGCACGCGCGGCGCCCCGGGCCTGCCGCCCGGGGCGCCGCGCGCACTCATGAACCGTCAGATCGTCGTGTTCAAACGAAGCACGCCATACGTCCACCCGTGGCGGTGGTAGACGACGCAGGGCTGATTCGTGTCCCTATCGACGAAGAGGAAGAAGGGGTGGCCGACCATCATCATCTGGTCGAGGGCCTCGTCCACGCTCATCGGCGGGGCCTCGTGTACCTTCTGGCGGACGATGATCGGGGTATCACCCCACTGCTCCTCACGCGCCTCGCCGACTTTGAGGTCCTCCGCGCTGCGCAGCGGCTTGGGAGCCTCGGGTTCGGGTGCGGCCTCCGGGACGGCGGTCGGCGCTGCATCGAGGATCTCGGTTTCGGCCAGGTCACGCGGGTAGCGGCGCCGGTGGTCCTTCACGCGGTCACGTAGGCGACGCAGGCGCTCGTAGAGCTTGCCGGCGGCGATGTCGACCGCGGCGTAGCGGTCCGCGGACTTCGCTTCGGCGCGAATGATCGGACCTTTGCCGAAAACGGTCAGCTCGATGCGCTCGGCGGTGTCGGCCTGGCGAGGGTTGCGTTCGTGAGTCAGCTCGACATCCACGCGCTGGGCGCGGGGGTAGAACTGAGTGATCTTCGAAACCTTCTCCTCCACGTATGCCCGGAAATTCGGGTGAATCTCGGCGTTACGTGCAACGACGGTGATATCCATGTGTTTCCTCCATGGTGTGCGGCGGGCTCCCTTGCCCGCAGGTGGGGATTGCTCGGTGCTCACTGCCCGAACCGTGCTCTGAGCTATCACCTCCCGCACATGGCGTGAACGGCGTCCGCGCAGCCCACGCTATCGAAAGTCTGTATCCACACTATACCTCATGCCGTGACCTGCGTCATGAGGAAGCGCCCGCGCGACACAGGGCGGCGACGACGTCGAGCGCACCCAAGACTCGCTCCATCTCACGGATCGTGGCGCCCGTGGTCACCACGTCGTCGACGGCGACCACGCGAATGGATGCGCGCGGAACGGCGAGTGCCCTCATCGCACCCATGCGCCCCACGACGCGCTGCGCCCCGGCCTTTCCAGATTGAGAGCCTGCCCCGAGGCGCAGACGAACGGCATTGACGACCGCGACGCGTGTGCCCGGACGCGCACTCGACGCGATACCGCGAGCAACGGCGATGGCGATCGGCAGGGCAACCTGTCGACCGCGCATGCGGCGCTTCCACGACGAGGGTGCGGGCACGACCCACACCTCGGTGCGGGGAACGCGGCTCGAGGGCCGCGACTCACGCGCGGCGTCCCACTCGCGTGCCTTGCCGATGCCCAGCACCTCGCACGCGCGCACCACCAGGTTTTCTCCCGCATCGTCCAGGAACTCCCCCAGGTCCGTTCTCGCTGAGTGCTTCGCGCTCAGAACGATCCGCCGCAGCGCCCCACCGTAGTCGCCGAGGAACACCCCGGGGAGGGGGCCACGGTGCCCCTCGACGTCGGCGTTCATCGGGGGGCGACGCGCAAGCGCGCGGCACGACGGGCACAGCACCTGATCCCACGCGAGACACCCGGCGCATTGCACGGGCAGGAGCGCGCCCACGAGTTCCCGAACGAGGTCGCGGGCAGCACGCGGGGCACGCATGCGTCACCCCGCGAACCGGGCGGATGTCAGGCCCTGCGGGGCGCTCTGCCACAGGGCGCCCGACCGGACCAGGACCTGGCGCTCACCCCCCGAATCCACTCCCGTGATGACGACGGAGGCGGAGGACGATCCCGCGCTCATGGAGGAGACGCGAATCGGCAGGGACACGGAGGAGGGAAGCCCTCCCAGCGGCATCGTCACCAGGTGATCCTCCTCGTTCCCGGACTCGCGCAGCACCAGCGCCACCCCCGTCGACGTCGTCCATGAGGCGTCGATGACCGCTGCGCGCTCAACGGTGATCCTCTCGAGGGAATGCACCGCCTGGGGGCGCCCGCCTGCTCCTCGTTCAACGACCCCCACCCACGCGCTGGCGTCACTTCCACGGATGATCAGGGCGCGTACGCCGTCCGGCGAGATCCGCACCGCGTGTATGTCTCCCGCGCTCTCCGCTTCGACGCCGACGCCGAAAGCGCCCTCGGAGTCTCCGCCGACGCTCACCGAGGATGCCGAGGCCGGGCCCCACACCCACCCGTAGCGGTCGACGGAGGGGCCGAGTGGGGCCTGCCCGGGCAGGAAGGCGACGGTGTTGTCACCGCGCTGGGCGTAGACGCCGTCCGTACCGCTCCACGCGACGAGCGAGGAGTCCACGGGCGAGGCCGTCGGATTCGTTGCATCCGTTGCACCGCTCAGGCTCCTGACCCCCGAATCCGAGACGATTCCCACGCCCTGCGGACCCGCGCCAACGAGCGTGTCGAGGGAGTAGGGGGGTGCGGGCGGGACCCCGTGCGCCTCGAGGGTTTCCCCCGAGAGCGTCACACCGACCTGAGAGACATCCCCCGCCTGAGTCAGCGTGCGCGTCAGCTCCCACGACAGGCGAGCCTTCGCGCCCTCGCTCGCGGGCATGACGGCGTTCAGCTCAACGCGAGCCACGCCGTCGGCGACCTCAACCCCGTGGGATGGCAGGGTCGTCCCGGCGGGGATCGCATTGGAGGCAACCGCGGTGAGGGACTGCCGGGGTCCGGCCACCAGGCCCGCCAACAGGTGCGATGCCAGGCGCCGCGAGGGAAACCAGCGCGGGTCCGCCACCAGGTCGGTGCCCTCGGTGGTCGGGAAGTAGAGGTTGACGAGCGAATAGAGGGCCGTGAAGGCCGCCCTGCTCATGAGGACGAGGTTGTCGGGGGCGTTGATGCGCCACTGGCCGTTTTCTCGAACGAGGGAGAAGGAACGGGACACGGCTCCTACTTCGACCCGCGTGAGAACCCCCGAGGCGTCGATGCTCGCCACCCCCAGGACGGACACGGTCACGTCAACCGAGGAGTTGGCCTCCGCTCCCACGCTGATAGCAGGGGCGGTATCCGTGTCGTAGACGAGGATCTCTGTGTCGGGCTGCCACGCACGCGCCGAGGCGGAGGTGAGAAAGAGCCTGGCCGTGGCGTAATCGTCCTGGGGGCCGGCCGCGCACGCCAGGAGAAAATCACCGACGAGGGTCTCGGCATCGGAGCCGTCAGCCGGTCCTTCTGCGGAGAATTGGACGCCAGCACCATCGCGGGCGGGCACATCGAAGGGCGCGGGGGCTGAGGAGGTGGGAAGCGACGCACAGCCCGCGAGCACCAGGCACACGGCAAGAAGGAGGGCGGGTCTTCTTCTCATTCTTCCTCCCACAGGGCAAGGGGTCGGCTGGCGATCTCGTCTCCGGCGTGCCTGGGAAGAGTCATCAGGAAGGAGGCCCCGCGTCCCGGTTCTCCCCACGCCTGGAGGCGTCCGCCGTGTATCTCGACGTCCTCGGTGGCGATCGCGAGACCGAGGCCCGTTCCGCCGGTGGTTCGCGCCCTGGCAGTGTCAGCCCGGTAGAAGCGGTCGAAGACGTGAGCGACAACCTGCGGGGTCATCCCCACGCCGCGGTCGCGCACGCGACAGGCGACGTCGGTGGCGCTTGCCGCCACGGTGATCGTCACCGTTGAGCCGTCGGCGTGCTCGATGGCGTTGACGACGAGGTTTCGAATGACTCGCTCGATGCGGCGCTCGTCAATCTCAGCAGAGGCGCGGGTGGGTGCCAAGGTCTCCACTCTCACGCCCTGACGGCGGGCGAGGTCGGCGCAGCCCGCGACGACGCGCGCGACGATGGGCCGAAGATCTCGTTCTTCCGCGTCCAGCAGGGCGCTGGCGGCATCGTAGCGAGAGATCTCCAGCAGGTCAGCGAGCATCTGCTCCATGCGCTCGGTTTGGTCGTGGAGGAGTTCGGCTGAACGACGCGCGTGAGCCGGCAGGTCATCGCGGTTGTCCCACACGACATCCTCGGCCATGCGGATCGTCGTCAGGGGCGTGCGCAGCTCGTGGGAGACATCGGAGACGAATCGCTGCTGCAGCTTGGCGAGTTCGTCGTACCTGGCGATCGTGTCCTGAAGGGATGAGGTCATGGCGTTGAAGGCTCTGCCCAGGCCTGCCATCTCGTCGTCGCCGCGAACCTCCACGCGCACATCGAGGTCTCCTTCCGAGGCTTTCGTCGCCGCCTGCGCGGTCAGGCGCACGGGGAGGAGAAGCCTGTGGAGGAGCGCGAACACGCCGATGGGCAGGGCGACGACAATCGGAAGCGCAGAGAAGGCCAGGACCCGCAGGACGACATCGACCTGGGCCTGGTCGGCGGAGAGCGAGTAGAGGATGTAGAGCTCGTGTGTTCCCGCGCGGGGCAGCTGCACCTGCGTTCCCACCAGGATCCCCGGGTCTTGCTTGCCGGAGGCGGAGCGGATGGCAACCGACTGCCACTGGGCGTCTCCCCCCGCCACGGCGGCCCGCATCTGCGGGGACACGAGGGCGCGCATCTGCTCGTCCTCGATCTGGTTGATGCGCAGCGAGGCCGCGGATCCATCCGAGCGCAGGAGGGCGACGTTGGTCGCTCCGGCTCCCGCGGCCGAGGATTTGATCGACGCCAGCGCGCTGCGCGCGGACTCCTGGACCTGGTCCGGGGAGGTGGCGGTCGAGGAGGAGAAGGCGGACTGCGCGGAGGAGAAACGCAGGGAGGCGTCCGCGAGGATCGCGTCCTTGCGCGTGTCGAACATCGAGGAGCGCAGCTGGGAGGCGACGATGACACCGAAGATGAGGAGAATGGCGAGCGCGGCGAGGGTGATCGCCAGGGCCAGCCTGGCGGAGAGGGAATGGCGCACGCGATGGGCGAGGTGCGAGGAGGAGAGCAGCCTCCACACCCGCGACTCGGTCACCGTGCGCGCGAGGCGCCACGCAGAGCGGCTACGCTCCGGCGCCGGCACGGTACCCAACCCCGCGAACGGTCACGACCAGCTCGGGCTTTTCGGGGTCACGTTCGATCTTCGAGCGCAGGCGCTGGACGTGAACGTTGACGAGCCTCGTGTCGGCGGCGTGCCGGTAGCCCCACACCTGCTCGAGAAGCTCCTCGCGGGAAAAGACCTTCCACGGCGCGCGCGCGAGGGTGGCGAGGAGATCGAACTCCAGGGGGGTGAGCGCGATGACGTGGCCGTCACGCTGGACGACGTGCCCTGCGACGTCGATCGACAGGTCCTGCAGGGTGATGCCCTCGTCGGCCTGGTTGTCGTCTCTGCCGCGCAGCCGCGCACGGACGCGGGCCACCAGTTCCTTGGGTTTGAAGGGCTTGGGGACGTAGTCATCGGCTCCCGCCTCGAGGCCGGTGACGACGTCGGAGGTATCGGAACGAGCGGTCAACATAACGATCGGCACATCCGAGACGTGCCGGATGGCCCGGCACACGTCGAAGCCGTCCATTCCGGGAAGCATGACGTCCAACAGGACCAGGTCGGGATGGTGCTCCTGAAACTGAGCCAACGCCTGGGATCCGTCGCCGCAGAAGACGACTCGGAACCCCTCGTTCTGGAGAACGATGCCGATCATCTCAGCCAGGGCGAGGTCATCGTCGACGACGAGAATGCGCGAACTCATGTCACGATAGTGTCACGAATTCGTCACGGACGCAGGCGACTCGCGCGGTCGCGGCGATTTTCCTCACCGGAACGAAGTTTCGCGCGCTGGCCTCGTATGGCAGGATTAACGCAGTAGCAATATCACCTATCGGAGGCATCAATGAGTTCCCCGTGGACTTCTCCCGACCCATCCAACCCCTACCAGGGGTGGACTCCTCAGGCGGGCGGAGCGAGCGGACCCGGACCACAGGGGGCTCCCGGGGGCGCTCAGCCAGGATATGGCGCCCAGCCCGGTTACGGCGGTCAGCCCGGTTACGGTGCCCAGCCCGGTTACGGCGGTCAGCCCGGATATGGTGCACAGCCCGGCGCCTCGGGCTATAGCGCTACCAACCAGTGGGGTTGGGCTGCCAAACCCGGCATTATCCCGCTGCGTCCTCTCGGCCTCGCCGACCTCTTGAGCGGCTCCTTCCAGGCGCTGCGCACAAACCCGACCGTGCTCTTCGGCTTTACCTTCGCGGTGATGAGCATCGTCTCGCTGATTAGTGCCGTCACGACGTACCTGCCCTTCCTCGGTCTTCAGTCAACGACCGGCTTCTCCGATCCCCAGGCAGCAACCAGCAGGAGCGGAGCCGAAGCCCTGCAGCTCCTGACGATGCTCGGGGGCAGCGGCGTGCGCACGCTGGCCACATTCGTGGGCACGACGATCCTCGTGGGGGTCCTGGCCGCGGCCGTCTCGCAGCTGATGATCGGAAACAAGCTCACGGTCGGACAGGCGTGGTCGATGACGATGCCTCGGCTCGGCTCCCTGCTCGGGACGCTCTTCCTGACCGGCTTGATCGTGACCGCGCCGATCCTGCTGTGGTTGATTGCGACAATCGGGATCATCTACTCGCTGTCGGCCTCCGATTCCCTCGCCCCCGCGTTGGGCGGAATGGCCCTCCTGTTCCTGCCGGTGTTCGCCCTCATCGTGTTCCTGAACATCAAACTCCAGTTCGCGCCGATCTGCGCCGTTCTCGAGGAGGCGGGTCCCGTGACGTCTCTGAAGCGTTCGTGGGCTCTGACCGACGGAGCCTTCTGGTCCACGCTCGGACGAATGCTCCTCATCTCGATGGTGACGGGCGCGATAGGCGGCCTCATCGGCTTGGTCATCGGTGCTATCACCGTGGTCCTGGCCTTTACCACCACGGGCGGAGGCGTGGGATCCTCGCCGCTCGTCCTCGCGATCTCCTCGGCGCTGACGATCCTCGCCGCCGGCATGGCCACCCCCATCACCTCCACCTACGAGACGCTCATCTACGCCGACCTGCGGATCCGTAAGGAGAACTTCGCGAGCGTATTGGCCCAGGCAAGTAACCGACAGTGATCGCCGTGCTTACCTGCGAAGCCCCGCTCACCCCTGACGAGGAAGAGGCGCGCGACTGGCTGCTCAAAGAGCTCTCCCGCGTCGAGTACTCGGAGGCTCCCAGCCCCGTCGTGCGCTTCGTCGAAGCGATCATTCGCTGGTTCACGGAGGCTTTGAGCTGGAAGGGGCAGGGCGCCCCGCCTATCTCGCTGATTCTGATGATCATCGCAATCATCGCAATCGCGGGAGTCATCATCGCTCTCATTCTCAACCCGATTCGCCTCGCGAGGAAGGCCTCGCGCACGGTGTTTGAGGAGGAGGCAAGCCTTCCGGAGGCCACGGAGGCATTCGACCAAGCCGTTGCCTCACAGGATTGGAGCCTTGCGTACGTGTGGGCGTATCGCCTCATGGTCCTGGGCCTGGACGAACACGAGGTGGTCTCATCCACGCCCGGCCTGACCGCCCATGAGGCTGCCCGCGCGGCGACCCGAGTCGTCCCCGATATGGGGGCCGAGCTCGCACAGCACGCGCGAGAGTTCGACGCCGTGCGTTACGGCCACTCTTCGATGACGCGGGACCAGGTCGAGGCATTGCGTTCCTTCACGCGCCAGCTACTGCCAGCCTGCGCCCGGGCGAAGGAGCGGTCATGAAAGCCACACAGGTTGCCGTCGTCACTCCGACGAGCAGGGAGCGCTTGTCGGCAGCACGCCCCGGCCTTCTCCTCGTCGCGTTTACGATGATCATCCTCGTCGCCATCGCCCTGTTTCCCCGAGGGGGATACGACGATGCGCCCGTGGGGATCCGCAACAAGGGCGCGGACGGTGCCCGAGCACTGGCCCAGGTCCTGCGCGATCACGGGGTGTCCGTTCGCGAGGTGTCGGTTTCCCAGGCCGCATCGGTGGACGACAACACGACGCTGGTCGTCATCTTTCCGTCCCGCATGAGCAACGAGGTGGCCACCGCGCTCGAAACACGCGCCAACGTCGTCTATGTCGGCTTGGAGGAGGCGTACGGTTCCTTCGCCCCGTACATGGACGGTCTGCGAGCGACCAGGACGTGGAAGAGCTCCCGCACCACCGGCGCCAATTGTTCCTCACAGGCTGCCCAGAAGGCGCACTCCCTGACAACCTCGGACTATGTCGTCTCCGGAACGTCCTCGCAGTGGGAGCTCTGTTTCCCCGTCGACGACAGCTCCTACGCCTACGCCGAACGCTTTGAGCCGGGACGCTTCCGCGCACTCATTCCCGACTCCGTACGCCTGCGCAACCGTGGCATCACGGACGAGGGAAACGCGGCCCTGGCCATCAACGCGATCGGACGGACCCCAAAGGTTGCGTGGTACTCGCCCACGGAGTCCGACAAGCTGACCGACGTGGATCAGAACATCGCCCAGTCCCCCTACATCGCGCCCGCTTTCCTCATCGTTATTGGCGCGGGCCTCCTGGCAGCCGCGGCACGGGGCAGGCGCTTGGGACCGTTGACTCCGGAGCGCCTTCCCGTGGAGGTTCCCGCATCCGAGACCCTCATCGGCAAGGCTCGCCTGATGCGTTCCCGGCGCGCCTACGATCATGCCGCCAGAGCGTTGCGCAGCGCCGCGGCCTCGCGAATCGCCACCTCGCTGGGGGTTGCGCACACGAGCGATCGTGAGACTCTCATCGGCGCAATCGAGCGGCAAGGCTTGCCCGCCTCCCGCTCGACCGCGCTCCTATGGGGGCCGCCCCCCACCTCCGAAGCTGAACTCGTCCGCCTCGCCAACGACCTCGACTCTCTCGAGAAGGAGATCCGTCATGACTAACCCGATTCCCGGCCCGGCGCCCGAAGGCCTCCCCCAGCCCGGCCCGGCGCCCGAAGGCCTCCCCCAGCCCGGCCCGGCGCCGATGGCGCCTCCCAACTCCTACGCGCCCCAGCCCGCTTTCCTCCAAGCCGGGGGCGCTCCCCAGGCCTCTCCTGCCTCGTTCGCGGCCCCCACGGGCGAAGGATGGACAGGGCGTTCACTGGACCAGGACGAGATGCGCACGCAGGAGGCGCTCCTCGCACTGAAGGCTGAGATCGGCAAGGCTGTGGTCGGCCAGGAGGCGGCGATCTCGGGATTGATCGTCGCGCTCGTCGCCCAGGGGCACGCCCTCCTCGAGGGTGTTCCCGGCGTCGCCAAGACCCTGCTGGTGCGCACCCTGGCCCGCGCCCTCGACGTCGACATGGCGCGCATCCAGTTCACTCCGGACCTCATGCCCGCCGACATCACCGGCTCGATGGTGTGGGACGCGGGACGCTCGGAGTTCGTCTTCCGCGAGGGCCCCGTGTTCACCAACCTGCTGCTCGCCGACGAAATCAACCGCACGCCCCCCAAAACCCAGTCCGCCCTGCTTGAGTCCATGGAGGAACACACGGTATCCATCGACGGCCTGACGCGCCCGCTGCCCGATCCGTTCATGGTCATCGCCACGCAGAACCCCATTGAGTACGAAGGCACCTATCCCCTGCCCGAGGCACAGCTCGACCGCTTCCTGGTCAAGCTTGAGCTGCCCCTTCCCGATCGCGACGCCGAGATCAACATCATCGCCCGGCACCAGGCCGGTTTCAATCCCATGTCGCTGTCCGAGGCCGGAATCGAGGCCGTGGCGGGGGCCGCCGACATTCACGCCGCCCACCGGGCCGCCTCCCGCGTCGAGGTGTCCCCCGCGGTCGTGGGGTACCTCGTTGACCTGTGCCGAGCAACTCGCATGTCGCCCGCGGTCCGCCTGGGCGTTTCTCCCCGAGGGGCGACCGCGCTGCTGCGCACGTCGCGCGTATGGGCATTCCTCCAGGGACGAGGCTTCGTCACCCCCGACGACGTCAAGACGATGGCTCCCGTCACGCTCGCGCACCGCCTGGGCCTGCGCGCGGAGGCCAACCTCGAAGGGGTCACGGCGGTCGACGTCATCACAGGGGTGCTCGCCGCAACCCCCGTTCCTCGCTGAGGCACCCGTGGCTATCTCGGCGCGCAGCGCGCTCCTCGTCTTGCTCGGGCTTGTCCCCCTGGCCTTCGCCCCCTCGCGCGCCTTCGCGTGGGCGTGGTTTGGCGTCGTCGTCGCCGTGTGCCTCCTCGACGTACTCGGAGCGCCCTCCCCGCGGTCCCTGCGCCTCAGCCGCGAAGTGTCGGGGCCGATCCGCGCCGACCAGAGCACCGAGGCCACCGTGCGCCTGACCAACACGACCAAGCGCCACATGCTCCTTGATGTGCGTGACGCTTGGCCGCCGTCGCTGCGCCCGGCCCCTTCCCGCCACAGGATCCGGCTGCGCCCCGGGCACTCCGAGCGGGTCTCGACGACGTTGTCCCCCACGAGGCGAGGAACCCGCCACGCCGACATGATCACCATCCGCTCATGGGGGCCACTGCACCTGGGAGCCCGTCAGGTATCCTTCGAGGCCCCTGTGAGCCTCTCAGCGCTCCCGGAGTTCAAGGCCAGGGTCCTCCTGCCCTCGCGCCTCGCGCGCCTACACGAGCTCGAGGGGACCACTCCCACCACGTTGCGAGGCGCGGGAACCGAGTTCGACTCGCTGCGCGCCTACGTCATCGGTGACGACCCCCGCGACATCGACTGGCGGGCCTCCGCTCGCTCAACCGAGCTCATGGTGCGCCAGTGGCGCCCCGAACGCGACCGTCACGTCCTCATCGTCGTCGATTGCGGACGCGCCTCCTCAGCGCTCCTGGGCGCCCCCGAGCACGAGGAGGTTGACTCCATCGCCCTGGGACGTGCCCCTCGTTTGGATTCCTCCATCGAAACCGCCCTCCTCCTGGCCGCTCTGGCCGACCGTGCGGGCGACAAGGTGCACGTGCTCGCGCTCGACTCGCAGGTGCGGGCGCGCGTCTCGGGCGTGCGCGGCGCGAAGGTCATCGAGACGCTCGCCCGCGCTTTCATGGACATCTCCCCGCGCCTGGACGTTACCGACTGGTCGCAGGCGGTTGGCGCCATCGAGCAAACGGTTCACCACTCGGCTTTCGTCGTGGTCATCACGAAGATTCCACCCGCGGGCATGGACACGGACTTCACCGATTCCTTGGCCCGCCTGTGCGAGCGCCACACGGTTCTGGTGGCCTCGGCCAGCGACCCCGACGAGCTGCGCGCGCGGCAGGGCCGTGACAACGCCGAGGAGGTCTTCCTGGCCGCGTCGGCGGCTCTCGCGGAGCGCTCCGATGACGCGGGCGCGTCCGATGTGCGAATGACTGGTGCTCTCACTGTGCGCGCATCGGCCGGACTGTTACCCGCGCGCACCGCCGACCGTTACATTGAGCTGAAGAAGAGCGGGCGCCTGTAGCCCCCACCGGCGCCGCTCGATCAGCCGGCGACCGGCTGATAGTAGCCGGAGTCGACTCCGACGTCCGCGTTCTCCCCCGCGGCGTGTGCCCGTCGGCCGAGGATCAGCGTGTAGGCCCACACGGCTGCCGTCATGGTGACCCCCAGGGAGATCTTGACGGCGTCGGGAAGCTGCGAGGGCGTCACAAAGCCCTCCAGGACGCCCGATCCTGCGAGGAGAATCGCGCAGCCAACCGCTGCGGTCATTGACGAGCGAGCGGCAACTCCGACGGCCTGGAAGCGCGTTGCCGCGCCGGGAACGAGGAGAGCCCAGAAGACCCGAAGGCCGGCGGCAACCGAGATGAACACGGCCGTGAGTTCGGGCAGACCGTGGGGCAGGATGAAGCGGAAGAAGTGCCAGGGCCCACCGTAGGTGATGACGATGCCCGCCGCGTCGCCGACCCCCGTCGCGTTGCGCCACAGGATCATGAGGGGATACACGCCCGTGATTCCCGTGGCCACGGCCTGCAACGCAATCCAGGCGTTATTGGCCCACACGGAGAGCCCAAACTCGGCGTGCGTGTCCTGGTGGTAGTACTCCACGAAGGAGGTGTGAGCGTAGTTGCGCAGCTGCTCGGGTGTTCCCAGCTCATTCATTGCGTCGGGGGTGGTCATGAGGTAGTGGGCTTGGATGGCGCCAAGCACGACGAAAACGGCCGCGACCGCCAGGGTCCCCCACCGAATCTGATACAGGGTCAGAGGCAGGGAAACACGGAAGAACCGAGCGATCGCAGCGCCGGTCAGGCCGCCCGTTCCGGCGAGGCGCCCACGCGCCGCGGACAGGGTACGGGACAGGTCCGCGATCAGGTCGGGGTCGGGGCTGGATGTGCGCACGCGCGCCAGGTCGGTGGTTGCCGACCTGTAGAGTCGGTCCAGCTCGTCGATGTCCTCGCCGCTCAGGTTTCTCGTGCGCGTGAGCTCGTCGAGTCTCTTCCACTCTGCTTTTCCGCTTACCCGCAGCACGTCGATGTCCATTGGACTAGCGTGTCATACATGAGCGCACCACGCAGTCAAACGAGCCTCATTCAAGACGATTACGTTCGCACCGGCGAGGCGGTGGTCCTGGACGTGACTCCGGCCTCTCCTGCCGAACGTCTGGCTGCGGCCGTCATCGATGGCACCGTCTACTTCTGGGGTGCCATTATCATCATCATGATCGCGGCGCGGACCTGGCACGGCTCGTCGTCCCTCGCCCGCGTCTTCATGATCGGTGTTCTCGCCTCGTGCATGTTCTTCGTCCCCCTGGCCGTCGAGATGGCTACCCGTGGGCAGTCCCTGGGCAAGTGGGCGTTCAACCTGAGGGTTGTCCGCGACGACGGCGGCCGAATCACCGCGCGTCACAGCGCGGTGCGCGTGTCTGCGGGCATCTTGGAGTGCTGGCTCACCATGGGTGGCATCGCGTTCTTTGCCGTCTTGATGAGCAAGAAAGGCAAGCGCCTCGGGGACATGGCGGCGGGAACAATGGTGCTCTCGCAGGGGCCGTCCGTGTTCTATCCTCCGCTCGTCATGCCGCCGGGGCTGGAGGAGTGGGGGCGCACGGCCACGATCCTTCCGCTCGACGAAGCTCTCGCAGCCGAGGCTCGCGCGTTCCTCACCACGAATCGTCACCTCACCGCCGAGGTGCGCTCTCAGGTGGCGCTCCAGCTGGCCGACCGTCTCTCGCGTCGCGTCCAGACTCCTCTGCCTTCGGGCCTGCACCCCGAGATTGTGATTGCCGCTGTGATGGTCGCGCGCCGCGACCGGGAGTGGGAGAGGGAGGCGCGGCGCCGAGCCAAGGGCAAGGCCCGTTTCCACGAGGCGACGCAGCCTCGTTTCGGCCTGTAGGCCCTACTCGTCAGCCTCGTCTGTGCCGCTGACAACCGTGAACTGGGCACGCCGACGCGCGTATGGGCTCGACGGGTCCAGGGGACTGGAGGTGTCGGGTGCGCCCACGGAGTGAGCAGCGCCGAAAGGTCCGGCTTCTGCCCTGCGCGTGTGCGCGCTCGGGTCGGGTGCTTCCTGGGCTTCCTGCGCGACCCGACGCACGGCATCGACGAGGGCGGCAAGGTCGTCGCCCGAAGGGGGAGCCGGCTCGAAGTTGGTGGCCAGGCGCACGACCTGCCAGCCGAGGGGCGCCGTGAGGTGCTGGGCGTGTTCGTCGCACAGGTCGTAGGAGTTCGGGTCGGCCACGGTGGACAGCGGGCCGACGACGACCGTGGAGTCCTTGTAGTCGTAGGTCAGAGTTGCGACGGCCGCCGTTGAGCAGCCGGGTTTGGAGCAGTGTCGTTGGGCAATCACGCCCCTAAGAGTACGACACTCTGTGCCCGCATCGCGCGCTCCGGCGCATGCTCGGCATACTCTGAGGGGGTGTTGTCTACGCGCCGTCACCTCTCGAGTCGCAACCGTCACGGTCGCGGGCCGCGCGGTCCCCTCTTTTTCCCGGGGACGCCCGCGTGGCGGACGCGGCGCGAGGACTTCGATCTGCTCGTCAAAGAGCTGGTTTCCGACCTGATTCGTCGCTGGCCCCAGGTCGCGACGATCGAGTTTGCGGTCGAGGATGTGCCCCCGTCGGATCCCGCGCCGTGGGAGTCACACAGCGTGGTCGTCGCCCGGGTCTTCCCCGCGGATCGGCGCCGCGCGTTGCGGGACCGGATCGTGGTCTATCGGCTGCCGATCGTGCAGCGTTGTCCCGCCGAGGAGGTCGCCGCCACGACCCGGCGGGTTCTCGTCGAGAGAATCAGCCACATCCTGGCGCTGCCGCCGGATGAGATCGACGACGCGCTGGCGTGAGGCATCCCCTCAGTTCGTGAGCCGAATGTCGCCCGTGACGGCGCTGATTCCCTCGGTTCCGACATTCCACGTGGTGCTCATGGTGCCGACTGCCGTGTCCGCCGACACAACGATGGCGGCGTGGATGGGCGACTGCGCGAGGATGCGTCCCGCCGCGTCGGGAGCCTCCACGAGGGTGGGGATCCCCGGCGCGACGTAGACGGTGCGCTCCCCCACTCGCACGGCGACTGCCCCGGGGGTGGAGGACGAGGTGCCGGAGGACTGCGGGTCCTGCGCGGGGTCGGACTGCGGTTGCGTCGGGGAGGGGGATGACCAAATGTCGGGGGTGGGGGTCGGTGTCGGAGTACCCGACTGGGGGGCGGGGCTCTGCTGTTGGGGCGCGCTTCCCGTGGCCTGCGCGGGCACGTAGAGGAGCAGGTGGGCGCGCACGGCGGTGACTCCCGACTCGGTGGCGAGCGAGGTGTCGCGGATCGGGGCGGAGGACAGGACGCTCGTTGCCGCGTCCTGCAGCTGCTTGCGGCCGGGGATGGCAGCCTCCGTCAGTGAGGTCGTCGGCGTGGCGTTGGCCCGCATGATCCAGGCGCTCGCGCGCTCGGCCCAGGGCGCTCCGAGCGTGATCGTGGTCGCGTGGGCAACCACGTCCTGATCGGCGGTGACGAGAAGAGCAATGGGAGTGGAGTCGTTCGAGGCGCCGTCGAGCGGCATGTCGAGGGTGGTCCCCTCGGCGACCGTGGCCTCTCCTCCGGGCAGCGGGTGTACGCCTGAGGAATCGGCGACCCACACGCGCACGCGAGCGTCGCCGGATGGAGAGACGAGGCGCAGCAGCGATGTCCCGCGAGGGTCGATCCCGAGGATGGTGTGGCTGGGGGCGGGTACGCTCGCCGAGGCGAGGGTCGTTCCCTGGGGGATCTCTCCGTTCATGAGGGACGCCTGCGCCCACGCGGCGACTCCTCCCCCATCGGCTTGCACGTGCACGGCGAGGGCGCTCTCGTCCGGGAACCAGCCCGCGAGGAGGACGGAGGCCGTGGAGCCTGCCGGGACGGTGACCTGCCGCGGCGCGGTGTTGAGGCGTCCGGATGCGCCGAAGCCGTCGACGCTGACAACGGAGGCGGTGGGGCCGGGATTGGACAGGAGGAGGACGATGTCGGCTCCGGAGGTGGTTGCGCCGGTGGCGATCCATTGGGAGGTTCGGGGGGCGGCGCAGCCGACCGCGCTGAGTCCGGCCAGCTCACCGCCTCCTTGTCCGGCGATGCTCAGGGCGGACGGGATGACGCCAGCTTCTCCGGTCACCAGTGTCGGCGCGGGGCTCACGGGCGCCGCCGATGTGGAGGTCCAGGCGGTGGCGGCGGCCACGTTGCTCGTGTCGAAGGGGTCCACGATTCCGGCCGGGCAGGCGAGCCGTATCTGGGAGGGATGGGCGCTGAGCGCCGTGCCCGCCACGTCCGATGGGGTGGGGCTGACCCACAGGGATGCCGATGCGAGGAGTGCGAGGGCGCATCCGGCACCGACGCCGCACGTTAGGGTACGGATCCTGGATGCCATCATTGCGGCCTCCTCACGGATAGGGCGCTGGCGGCGGCCACGATGAGACAGATGCCCACTCCGATGCGCCACGGGAGAATCCACCACGCGCGGTAGGCGACACTCAGGCTTCCCGCAGTGGGCATATCAAATGCCTGCGCCCACCCTCCGGGTGCCTCGGTTGGCGCGAGTTCAACGCCGTCGACCGAGGCATGCCATCCGAGGTCCGCCCGTTCCGCCAGGATGAGCGTGCCCGCCGCGTTCACCTCGCCGTCGACCGCGAGCTGTGAGGACCCCACGACGGTGTGTCCGCCACCCGCCGAGTCGATCCTGACCCGCGAGGGAGGGATACCGTCGGGGCGGACGCGCCAGACTGTCCCGGAGGTCGTCTGCCCCACCTTCTCCAGTCCGGAGGCCCGGTCGAGGCCGTCCGCCAGGGCTGTCGCTCCGGACGCGCCGAGCGGGACGAGGATGGTGTCCACGTCGTGGGCGGCCAGCTGCTCCACGGTGGCGTCGTCGGGATAGACGACCAGCGTGTAGGCGGCCTGGGCGAGGGAGGCCGTGGCAGGGTCACTGAGCACCCCGCTGGTGGCCCCCGCTCGCGCCTGCCCGAGGCTCCGGGCCCGGGACGCGGGAGAAGAGTCGGTGAGGCTCACGCCCGCTCCGCGCCACAGCATCGCGTTGACGGTGCCGCTATTCGGGTCGCCGTCGAGGACGAGGATGCGTCCGGCGCGCTGGTGACGCTGCGCCTGCGACGCAACGGCGGAGACGATGGGCGAGGACATGACCGAGACGGTTTCGCGCTGGGACAGGGCGTAGGTCGGGAGGGACGAGGCGTCGACGCGCATGCGGAGCGCGGATGCCGCAGCGACGCCGCCGGAGCCGAGGAGAGCGAGCAGCGCCACGGCAGCGCTGGCTCGAAGAATCAGGGGACGGCTGGCATCCCACGCGCGTTCCATCCCCCCGCCACGGACCCGGGTGCCGGACGGGATGGCGAGACGAGCCGCCACGCCGAGGAGGGCGAGGAAGGAGAGGGAGAAGAAGGGCGACGTCCACGCCGAAGCGACGAGGGAACCGTGCAGGCCGACACCCACGTGGGAGAAGCACCAGCCGATAGCGGCGGCGAGCGCGGCCCCGCAGGAGGCTGTGAGGGCAGGGCGGGAGCGAGTTATCGCAAGGGACGCGATCGCGGCGACGAGTACCGCCCCGCCGATGAGGGCGAGCGCGATGCCTTCGAGGGCGGATGCCGGGGCGGCGGGAAGCGCGAGCAGTGCGAGCCAGGAGGGCGCGCGGGTGTAGGCGTGCACTCCCCCGGCGGTGGAGGTCAGAGCGGGCCAGGAGATGGGGTGGGCGAGGATCGAGACGAGCGTGGGAGCGAGGACGACGGCCGCGGGGAGAGCGACTAAGAGGCGGCGCCAGGAGCGCAGTGCCAACACGGTGGCCGCGAGGGCCAGGGTCCACGGGGCGCAGCACGCGAGAACAAGAACGGCCAGCGAGGCGCAGCCCGCGGAGATTCCCCTGGGCCGAGTCGGGGCCGCCACCACTCCCGCGGCACCGTCGACGAGGAGCGGGGCGGGGGCACGCAGGCAGTAGGCTGCGGCAATCGGCATCGCGGCGTGGGCGAGCCCTCCCGCGAGAACGCCGTGGGTCCCGCTCAGCATGAGCGGGGGCGCGAACGACCAGGCGAGGGTGAGCAGGGCGCGCATGCGCAGGGAGGCGGTGAGAGAGCGTGTCGGTACCCATGCGGCCAGGGCGGCGATGGGCGAGGAGGCGACGAGCAGGAACGTTGCCGTCGCTCCGGGGGTCACGCCCAGCGGTGCCAGTGGTGCGCTGAGGATGGCCAGGAGGATGGTCATGGGATCGGCCCCACCCGCGTGGCCGTCGCCGCCGGGGATCCAGCCGGACCAGGCGGCACTCCACAGCTGTGTCCAGGACGTTGGCAGGGAGACCCACGCTCCCCCAACGAGTCCGGCGTGCGCCCCCCACCACTGCAGGATCGCGACGAGGGACGTGCCGATCAGCACGGCGGCGAGAGTGGAGGCCGACCGGATCCTATAGCGCCACATCGAAGCGAGGACGAGGGGATCGATGCGTTCCCCGCTGTCGTCTTCTTCTGCTCGCGCGGGCTCGGTGCGCAGCGCCGAGGGAGCCTCTTCGAGCGCGCGGAGGGAGGAACGCGGAACGACGCGGGACTTGGCGGCGCGCGCCCGTCCGAGCAGGAGACGCGGGGTGGCGCCGATGAGGGAGGCGAGCGCTCCGAGTTCCGGCAGAGCCAGGGCCGCTCGCCCGGTCGTGATCCGTCCGATTGCGCGGGCGGGGGTCCACACGAGGAGCCACAGGGCGAGGAACGGAAGCGCGAGGAGCGGCACCGCCTTGCACCAGTTGTAGAGCTGGGCGTAGCGCCGCCTGCGGAAAGAGGCGTCTTCATCGCAGGCATCGCCGCTCGATTCGCGCGACCCCTCGGGGGATCCCGACGCGGTGAGCGCGGAGGCGCCCGCGGGGTCGGCCGCCGCGTGCAGCGAGGCGCGGGCGTGGCGCACGCGCGCCCGAGGGGCCACGATCACGCGGTATCCCGCGAGGTGGAGGCGGCGCCCCATGTCGAGGCCGTCTCCGAAGGGACCGAGGGCGGGATCGAATCCACCGACGGCCTCGTAAGCGTCGGCGCGCAGGAGGAGCCCGGCAGTGCCGACCCCGAGAACGTCGCAGGTGCCGTCGTGCTGGCCCTGGTCGATGTCGCCTTCGCCGACGCGTTCGAGTCTGCGCGCGCTGGCGGTGGCGAAGATTCCCAGCTCGAGGAGTCGGCGCCCATCCCAGCTGAGCTGCTTGACACCGACGGCCGCGACGGTCTTTCCGACGGATGCCGCGCGGGTGAGTTCGCCGAGGCACTCGGGCTCGGGCGCGCAGTCGTCGTGGAGGATCCACCACCACTGGTGGGAGGCGAAGGCGCCGCCCTGGGACTGCGCCCGGCGAATGGCGTCGCCGAGGTTGCGTGCGCGCCCCACGCGAACGATGTCAGCACCCTCGGGAAGGCGTTCCGCGGGAAATGGCGTCACGTGCCGTCCTGCGACATCGACGACGGTCACGGAGTGAGGCGCCACCGTCTGCTCGTCGATGGCCCTCAGGACGGATTGGATGAGCGGTGAGTCTCCCCGAGTGACGAGGATCGCTCCGACCGTGCGCTGAAGGGAGCTCAACCGGCCATACGGCGCAGGCGCCGCCTCTCGCGTTCGGACATGCCACCCCAGATGCCGAAGCGCTCATCGTTGGCGAGGGCATACTCGAGGCACTCCTCGCGAACCTGGCAGGCCTGACACACGGCCTTCGCCTCGCGCGTCGAGCCGCCCTTTTCGGGGAAGAAGGCCTCGGGATCCGTTTGGGCGCACAGCGCGTGCTGCTGCCAGGCAAGAGGTCCGTCAATGCGCGCATACAGCGCCGCGTCGGCGTCCTCGGACCACTCGAGGGGTCCGTCACCGAAGATGCTCCACATCGCGAAGCCTCCTTATAACGAATCGATCAATACGAGAATTACACGCGTGTCGTTGTCGGAAGTCAAGCGCTTTCGCGATATTGAGACCTTTGCCGTTCCACTTGACCCAGCGGTAAAACAATGCAGTCCCCCACATACTTCACAGTTACTAGGTACTTGGTTGGTCTAGGACCTTCGATATACTTGAAAGCATGAAAGAGAATCCGGCAAAAACTATGACGAGCCTCACCGACTGCGTGGAGGTCGTTAACGGCTGGTCAGGCCCGACTCTCACGCAGTACGGGAACGAACGCGTCGAACTGGGTGGCCCCGTGGTCGCCCGATGGCTCGCGAAGATAGCAAACTACCTGACAAACGAGCTTGCCACCGACCTTTTCGGCTCGGATGAGATCACGCCCGCGCGGCTCTACACCTCCCTGCAACCGTGGCAGGACGTCCTGTGGCAGGTCGCCGCCCGGTCCTTATCGTGGGAGATGCTCGAGACGCGTCGCCCCCTCCCCGGGGACGTCTTCGTCTCGAATGATCTCGGGTCCGAGGCCGCGCATGCCCTTGAGGCCGGCGCGCACGTCTTAGCTCAACCGGCCGCCTACCTGTCGTTCTCGTGGGAGGGTCCGCTCGGCGGGGCCTTGGACGCTCTCGCGGAGATCGCGATGCAACCCGACGTTCTCGTCGTGGACACTCCCCCCATCCTGGACGCCGTCAGGGACGAGGCGCTGGCCGGGCTTCGCCAGCAGGGACCCATCGTGGGCAATCGCGTCGCGCTCCTATGGGACCAGCGCACGGGCGTGGGGCAGGTCCTGGACCAGTGGATGGCCGGCCGCTCCGTCGTCATCATCGACCCGCGCACGACCCCGCCCGAGTCTCTGGCCCAGATCCTCCGCTCCGAGGCGGTTGACGCTGGCCTGGTGGCGTATCGGCGCTAGCTACCAGACTCCCAGGACGCGCGCGGCGGCGAGCTTGATGCCCTCCACGCGGTCGCGCCTGATGTGTGGCCAGCGCATGCTAAAGCGCAGCCTCGCCGCCAGACCCTGATCCTCAAGCTCGCCGAGGATTGCCTCCAACTCGCGGCGTCGACGGGGTTCAAAAGTGCCCACCGCGAGGGCGGCACGCGCCGTCAGAATGAACTGCCTGCGATAGAAGCCGTTGCGCAGCTTGGCCATGCGAGCATCGCGCGCCCCCGCACCAGAGTTTGCTCCCTGCACGTTGCCGCCGTGCTGGCGGTACTCCAGCGTCGGTTCCTCGCCGATCACCCACGGCAGGCCACGCGCGCGCGCGAGCGCGTACAGGTACCAGTCGTGAACGCCGATCTCGCTGTAGTCCAGGCGTGAGACCGCCTCGACGAGAGCCGCGTGAGCGTCGGGAGAGAAGAGGTAGGTCGACCCCGGTCCCGCGGCCTCAAACAGGAAGTCCCACGCGCGCTGCGGCTGAGATTTGCGAATGAGGCGACGCTCACCCACCGCCCCGCCCGGTAGGCTCTCGAAGGAGGTGACATTGGAGGAAACCACGCAGGCCCCTTCGGCGCGCATGAGAGCCAGTTGCCCGGCCAGTTTGTCCCGGTGCCACACGTCGTCCTGGTCCGTGAAGGCCACGTAGGAGCCGTCGGGAACGTGGGTGGTAAACAGGTGCAGGAAGTTACCCGTGACCCCAGGCCTGCCTTCGCGCTGGGGCACAACGGTGATGCGCGGGTCGGCGGCGGAGCGCGCGTCCAGGTGGGAGCGCGTCGAGTCCGTGGAAGCATCGTCGGATACGACCAGGGACACCTCCACACCGACCTGATCGAGGACAGAGTCGATCTGCTCGTCGAGCCACGCCCCGCCCTCGGCCATCCCGTTGTAGGTGGCCATGAGGACGGTGACGCGGGGACGAGGTCCACCCCCGTCTCGACTCACCTCAGCCAACGACTCAGTGCCCCTCGGCGGCGTACTTGGCTTCGACGGCCTCCTTCAGGGGCGCCCACCAGGCCTCGTTGTCCGTGTACCAGGCGATCGTGTCGGCCAGGCCGTCACGGAAGTTGGTGAAGCGGGGCTCCCAGCCGAGCTCGGCCACGAGCTTGGAATTATCGATCGCGTAGCGCAGGTCGTGCCCGGGGCGATCGGTGACGTGGTCGAAGTCGTCCGCCGGGTAGCCCATGAGCTCGTTCAGGATCGCGACAACGCCGCGGTTGTTGGTCTCGCCGTTGGCGCCGATCAGGTAGGTCTCGCCGATCCGTCCGCGCATGAGGATCTCCCACACGGCCGTGTTGTGATCGCGCACGTGGATCCAGTCGCGCACATTCAGGCCGTCGCCGTACAGGCGCGGACGCACTCCGCGCAGGCGGTTGGTGATCATGCGAGGAATGAACTTCTCGATGTGCTGGTAGGGACCGTAGTTGTTGGAGCAGTTGGAGATCGTCGCCTCGACTCCGAAGGAACGCACCCACGCGCGCACCAGGAGATCCGACCCGGCCTTGGAGGAGGAGTAGGGCGAGGAGGGGTTGTAGGGGGTCGTGGGCGTGAACTTCGCCGGATCGTCCAGCTCGAGGTCACCGTAGACCTCGTCCGTGGAGATGTGGTGGAAGCGAACCTTGTGGCGACGCACGGCCTCAAGCAGGGTGAAGGTTCCCACCAGGTTCGTCTGAATGAACGGCGAGGGATCCAGAAGCGAGTTGTCGTTGTGGGATTCGGCGGCGAAGTGAACGACCGCGTCCGCGCCGCCAACCACGCCGTCGACCAGGTCCGCGTCGGCGACGTCGCCTTCAACGACGCTGAGGCGGGCCGCCTGATCGGCGGGGATGTCGGTGAGGGAGGCGCGGTTGCCCGCGTAGGTGAACTTGTCCAGAACGACGACGTCGACGTCCGGATGGTCCTCGAGGAGCGTGTGAACAAAGTTCGCTCCGATAAAGCCGGCGCCGCCGGTGACGACGATCTTCATGGGTCTTTCTCCTTCGTGTGCCCGCAGGCCTGTCGTGGTCGTGTCTCGTCGGGCGCACCCGCGCCCGATGCTGCCCCCATTATGCCGCAGATCGGCGCGCAGGCATTCGCTCACGCGCCATCTGGAATCGGAAGCCTCGCGTCGGCAGTCCGGGCGCCCCTCAGCCCTCGACTTCGATCGCGGAATCAAGAGCGACGGGCCCCGAGCCGATGCCATTGCCCTGCACGACAAGGTCCCACGCCCCGTCGCGCTGAGCGTAGGGCTGCCCGCCCGCGTCGTCGATGGAGACGTTCATCCGGTACATGCCCTCTCCCAGGGTCAGGGTGGGCACGGTGATCATCACCGTCGCGTCTCCGTCGATGGGCGGCAGCGTCACACCGGAGTTACGTGAGTTGTAGTAGTGGAGCTTTTGGCCCAGGTTCGTGTCCAAGGAGAAGGCCGTCACCCAGCCCTCGACGCGTTTGGAGGCGTGCAGATCCATGCGAATGCGAATGGTGTCCCCCGTGCGGGCGACGCGAAGCGGCGCCCCGTCCTCGTCCACCATCGCGATGTCGCGGATCGAGATCGTGCCGCTCTCCTCCGTGTGGACGGGGGCGGCGAGGGCGTCGCGTTGGAATCCTTCGCGCAGAATGCGCACCGCGTCCGACGTCGATCCCTCGAAGACGAGCTTGCCGTGATCGAGAACCACTCCCCGCGTACACACGGACTCCACTTGTTCCGCCGAGTGCGAGACCAGGACAATGGCTCGTCCCTCGGTCTGGAACTCGTGGATCTTGTCCATGCACTTGCGTTGGAACGGCTCGTCGCCGACCGCCAGGACCTCGTCGACGAGGAGCACGTCCGGGTCGGAGTGGACGGCGACGGCGAAGGCCAGGCGCACATACATGCCCGAGGAATAGAACTTCACCTGGGTGTCGATAAACTGCTCGATACCCGAAAACGCGACGATCTCGTCGAAGCATGCCTCGGTTTCCGCCCGCGTCATGCCCAGGATCGAGGCGTTCAGGAAGACGTTCTCTCGCCCCGTCAGATCCTGGTGGAAGCCGGCACCCAGCTCGAGGAGGGCGGCCATGCGCCCGCGGGTCGTCACGCGACCGGAGGTGGGCCGAATGATGGATCCCATGATCTTGAGCAGCGTCGACTTGCCCGATCCGTTGTGCCCCATGAGGCCCACCGACTCATTCAGTCGCACATCAACGCTCACGGAGTCGAGGGCCCGAAACTCCTTGACCCGGCTGCCCGAGGAACGCAGGATACGATCCTTGACGGAGGTGTCCCTGTGCAGTTGAAAGACCTTGGAGACGTTGTCCACGCGGACGACTTCGGGCATTGACATTACAGCTCCTGAGCGAAGTTGCCCTCGAGGCGCGCGAAGATGCGGTGCGCCCCAAAGATAAGGAGAAGACCGACGATGGCCGCCACAGCGAGGCGAATCATCAGGTGCGAGGGATAGGGCTGATCCGCCCCCGCTGCCCACAGCGACTTCTGGAAGCCGAGGATCGCCAGCGTCACGGGATTACTGAGGTATATCTCGTGAATGACGGGGTAGCTCTGCGCCAGCGCCCGCTCCACGTAGCTGTAGGAGTAGACGATGGGCGATGCCCAAAAGGCCAGGAAGGTAATGACCTCGATCAGGTGCTGGATGTCGCGCATGTAGACGTTGAGCGCCGAGAGCAGCAGGGCGAAGAGCGTGGCGTAGATGACCAGCACGACCAGGCTCAGCGGCAGGTAGGCCAGCTGGGGCAGCGATGGTATCGCGCCGGTGACGACGATCGCGCCGAGCAGGATGACCAGCTGAATCGCGGAGTTGACCGCGGCGGTACCCAGGGTCGACAGCGGGAATATCTCGCGAGGGAGGTAGACCTTCTTGATGAGTCCGGAGTTCGCCACGATCGACCCCGTTCCGCCGGTGACCGCTTCGAGGAAGAAGCCCCAGGCCGTCAGGCCGGTGAAGACGAAGATCGCGAAGGAGGGGATTCCCCGGGCGGCACCCAGGAACTGGCCGATCACAATGAAGTAGATGAGGAGCTGTGAGAGCGGCTTGAACAACGACCACACGAACCCGAGGTTGGAGTCCTTGTAGCGAGCCTTGAGCTCACGGTTGACGAGCAGGCGCAGCAGCTCGCGACGATTCCACACGTCGGCGAACGCTCGCTTCGTCCCGTTCCACAGGCCGCTCTTGTCCCCCAGCTCGCGCAGGGGTTCGCCTTCGATGCGCGCAACCCGCCGGGCGAGCGACGTCGAAGGAGAACGTGGCGTGCTTTCAGTCATAACAACTCACTATATCCGACCGCTTAGTCAGGGACTCACTGGCCATATCGTTTCAGCGGGGAACGAACGCCCCTGCGCACGCCCCTCCACTTCTGGACGTGGTAGGCGGGGTTGAGGAAGAAGCCGCTGATCTTGCGGCGCCTACCGACCTCGCGGTCCCGCGCCAGGCGCAGCGCGTCCTTGAGAATGCCCGTGGTCACCATGCGGATCACGGTGGGGATCGAGGGCATGGCCACGTCGATGCCCACCTCGCGCAGCCCCTGCGTCTCCTCGAACATGCGATCGTCGTACTCGCTGACGGTCATCTCGTTCGAGTGCAGGACGGCGGCTCGCGGGGCGTAGGCCTTGATGTATCCGGCCGCGATGACATCCCTGCCCAGCAGCTGGTCCTCCGCGTAGGACACGTCGCGGTACGGCACCTCGCCGGTGAGCACGTCCTTGCGGGCGGCGGAGTTCACGTCGGAGTAGAAGGTGACGGCGTTGCGCACGCCCTCGTCCTGGATAAAGTCATCGTCGTAGAACAGCGTGGTGCCAAAACCCGGGCCGAAACCACCAAAGACGCCCTTAATTTCGTAGCGCAGCAGGGGGAAGGCATCGGGGCGAGGGATCTGCGAGCCCATGACGGCCACGATGCGCTCGGAGATGGCGAAGGGCGCGGTGATCTCGTGCAGCCAACGGTCCGAGGCGGGGGTCGCGTCGTGCGTCAGGTAGGCGACGATGCGACCCTTGGCCAGGTGAGCGCCGAGGTTGCGGGTCTTGCCGTGCCCGAACTCGCTGTTCGGGATCTGATGGAGGCGCACCGACGGGTACGTGGCGACGATGTCGAGGGTGGAGTCGGTGGAGCCGGAGTCAATGACGAGGATCTCGTAGGTCCCCTCGTATCGCTGATTGGTCAGCGAGGAGAGGATCTCGTCAATGTGCTGCTCGCCGTTGTACGTCAGGATGACGACGCTGACGTCCAGGGTCGCATCCTTGGCCTCGATGGGCGCGTTCTCAGTAGCCATGTGCTTGAATCTCCTGCCAGGTTTTCGCGATTCCCTGATCCAGGGTTGTCATCTCGAAGGGACCAAACTCCCTATTGACGCGCTCGGTGTTCAAGACGGAACCGTGCACGTAAGTCGAGGGGGTGGGAACGTACTGGATCTCCGGGTCGGTCCCGGTGACTCGGCGGATGGAGGCGACGATGTCGTTCACGCTGGTTCCTCGTCCCGATCCAATGTTGTAGATCGAGCGGGTCGCCCCGCGCTCGATCATGGTGGAGACGATGGAGGCGAAGTCGCCCACGTAAATGTAGTCGCGGAACATGCTGCCATCGCCCATGACCGTCAGGGCTTCTCCCCCCAGCACGTGGCGCAGGAAGATCGGAATGATGCCCTGCCTCTTGTGCGGGTTTTGCCTGGTTCCATAGGGATTGGAGATGCGCAGCGAGGTGGATTTGAGCGCGAACTTGCGGGCGAAGAAACGCATGTAGTTCTCGATGGTGAGCTTTCCGATCCCGTAGGGGGACACCGGCAGCGTGGGGTCGCCCTCGTGGTAGCTCACCTTGTCCTGATCACCGTAGATCGTGCCCCCGCTGGAGGCGAAGTACACGTGCTTGACCCCGGCATCCACGCATGCCTGGAAGAGGTCGATGCTTCCCTGGATGTTCGTGCGAACGTCCAGCGTGGGGTCGTTCTCCGCGGTGGCCGGGTCGGTCGTGGAGAGCATGTGCACGACGATGTCGACGCCCGTCACCGCGCGCGACACGTCGTCGTGATTGAGGAAGTTCCCGTCGAAGGCTTCGACGCCGGTAGCGTTCCAGTGAGTCCCGCTGCCGAACATGTCGAAGGCGCGGATCGACGTTCCCTCGTTGCGGGCGAGCGCGTCGACGAGATGCGAGCCGAGGAATCCGTTTCCTCCGACGACCAGGATCTTAGGCATGCATGGCCTCCTCGAAGTCGGCAACGAAGCGCCTGCCCGAATCCGCCCAGCTGAGCGATTCGACCGAGGCCGCAGCCCTGCGCGACGCCTCGACTTGGTCGTCGGCGTCAACGATGCGGATGAGCTCAGCCGCGAGCGCCCCGGGGGACAGCGGCACGTAGTCAATGTTGGGGTTGTCGGTCACGAGGCGGTTGTTGGGCGCGTCGTTGACGACCGGTATCGTCCCGCAGGACAGCAGTTCCAGCGGCAGGAGAGACAGGTTGGTGAGCGACATGACGAGGGCCGCGGCGCACCTGTTGTACAGCGGCGACAGCTCCTCGAGTTTCATCGCCCCGTGATTGACGTAGTCGAAGGGCACCTTCCAGTCCGACACGTCCCATCCGGCCATGTGGATGCGGATGTCGGGGCGACGCTTCTTCACGTCGGCTAGAACCATGCACCCCAGCTCGAAGCCGCGGCGCATCGTGACCGGCCGAGCGTAGAAGAAGATGTCCTTGCGGCGCTGGTCATTCGTGCGCTGATACAGCGACAGGTCCGAGGCGAAGTCGAAGGGATGGGTCGTCATCCCGTACTCGTCGTGGAGCTTCTTGGCCAGCCACCTGCCGGCGGTGAATGCTTCGAAGCCGAAGCGGTAGGTATTCTCGGCGAGCTGGTTCTCCGACCCCACGGGGTAGAAGGAGGGCTCAAAGTCCTGGACGAAGTAGTAGCGCCGCGCACGGGAGCGGTCCAGGTATGCGGGGTAGGCGGTTTCCCACCCCGTGGCGAAGATGGCGTCCACGTCCTCACCCACCCCGACGGCGGGGTCGTAGAGGGCGTAGCTCGCCTTCAGGGTCGGGTATGCGCTGGAACGCTCGATCATCTCGCGCACGCGATCGGCGTCCACGGGAATCTTCTGGGACCAGTACAGGAAGATCTTGACCCGGTGTCCGGCGGCCTCCAGGTAGGACAGGAAACGGAAGATGTTCTGATGCCCGCCGGAGGATTCTCCCGGAGGGGACATGATCCAGGCCGTCGTGTAGGGCCCCTCGCCGACGGTGCGGGGGTTGGTCCTCCAGTGGGGTTCGCTTGCCCAGTCCAGCGCTGCGGCGTCGGAGAACTTCACGAGCATTCCGAGGGGAATCTTGCCCTTGCCTTTGCCCTTGCCGGAGTTTGCGATCTGGTTGCCCATTCCCTGCAGGAGTCGGGCGGTGGTCATCCGCACCCCGTTGCGCCTGAGGTAGGAGGTGCCCTTCGCGACCTTACGCACCAGAGGATTCGTCTGTGTCATGGACGCAAGTCTAGCGGCTAACGGAACCATACTCGGATGGGGGTGCCCTCCGAGGTGCCCGGCACCGCTGTCTCTTTACTCACGTTCCCGCCCTCGCCGAGCCTTAGACGAGTGGGCGTTCTCACTGGCGCAGCTGGCGTGTGCGGCGCTCCTTCTGCGCAGCGCTCCCGGGAGCGCCGCCAGTCCCTGGGCGATGCCGCGCGCCGCCGGGCCGGAAAAGCCCGCGCTCGCCGCTCGCCCGAGGGACCTGACGAGCGCCCGGGCGAGCACACCCCACGGCGCGTGCTCGGCGGCGACGATCAGGCGATTGCGGGCATTCACCCGCATGAACATCGGCGAGTGCGCGTCCGAGGAGGCGGCGTGCTCGTGATCGGCGATGGCGCGAGAGGCGAATCGCACCCGGTAGCCGGCCTCGCGAAGCTTGTAGGACAGGTCCGTGTCCTCGTAGTACATGAACAGATCCGTGCGGATTCCTCCGACTGCTTCCCACGCGTCGCGCCGGATCGCACACGCACCCCCGCACACGCCAAACACGTCGGGGGATGCGCTCAGGCGCGAGGCCGGCGTGAGCCAGTCGCGGTCCTGGCCGTTGCCCGAGGCGTCCACCACGTTCCCCGTCGAGTTCACCAGGACGATCCCTTCCCCGGTATCGGCCTCGGCCTCGCTGAGGCGAACCCAGCGCTGTCCGTCGGGCCCGACAAGGGCCTCGCCGTCCCCCGCGAGCGCGGGCCGATAGCGCCCCGCCAGGAGAAGGAGCGCGGTCGTGGCGCCCACGTCGGGGTCGCACAGCGGCGCGAGGAGGGCGTCAAGGAACCCGTCGCGGGCGGTGGCGTCGTTGTTGAGCAGGACGAGGGCATCCTCGGTCATCGCCTGCGCTCCCGCCATGACCCCGGCCCCGAATCCGCCGTTCTCTCGCGCGTCCACGACCTCGATCTGCCCGTGCTGGGCGGCGCCACCCCGGGGGCTGCGTGTTCCCACGAGCGCCAGGAGGCCAGGCACCTCGGCGCGCATGGCGGCGAGGGAGCCGTCTGCCGAGCCGTTGTCGACGAGGACGAGCCGATCTCCCGGCGCGAGCTGGACGGCGACGGAGCGCGCAGCTCTCAGGGTCAGGGGCGCGTTCTTCCAGTTGACGAGAACGACGCGTGCGCTCGGCCTGGCGAGAGCGGGGGGCACACACGCGGCCGCCTTGACGGGGGTCTCATCTCCGCGCGCGTGACTCATCGGGTACCCGCCAGCGATTCGTAGAGCAGGGCGTGGGCCGCGGCGGATGCTTCCCACGTGAAGTCCCTGGCGCGCCTGAGTCCGGCTGCGGCCAGGCGTTGGTGCTCGGGTCCCGCGGCCGCCTCGAGGGCGTCGGCGAGCGCGGAGGCGCTGGTTGCGGGCACCAGCAGGCCGGCGTCATCCCCGGTGATCTCCGCCATGCACGTATCGGCGCTCGTGACGACGGGGGTTCCGTGGGCCATGGCTTCGAGGACCGGCAGGCCGAAGCCCTCCCAGATGGAGGGGAAGGTGAAGACTCGGGCCCCGGCGTAGGCGCACGCCAGATCGGTATCGTCCAAGCGCCCGAGGACGTGGACGCGGGTGGAGGGCAGGTCGGCCTCGGTGGGGTCCTGCCCCCATCCGGCGGGTCCAACGAGAACGAGGTCCAGCTCCGAGGTCGGGGCCAGGGCGCGGTAGGCCTGTAGAAGGGTGGGCAGGTTCTTGCGCGGTTCGCGGGTGCCCACCCACAGGATGTACGGGCGCGTCAGGCCGTTGCGCGAGCGGAAGGCATCGACCTGCTCGCCCGTGACCGGCGTGTGTGTCAGGCCGTGGGGAATCACCGTGATGATGTCCTCCTCGATCCCGGCCTCGATGCAATCCTCGGCCGTGGCGCGCGAGGGGACGACGACGGCGTCGGCGCAGCACCTGGTTGTCGCGAGGGCGCGGCGGAAGTAGGCGGCGCCGTGGGCCGTGAAGTGGCTCGCCTCGCGCAGGAAGGCAACGTCGTGGACGGTGACGACGAGCGGAAGAGAAGTGGGAGGAATCGCCCAGGTTGTCGCGTGGACAACGCGGGCTCCGCCCGGCGAGCCCACCCCCAGCATCCGGTCCACGCTCGGCCAGGTCAGCCGGTCCCACGCGGCGTACAGGGCGCGGCGCGGCAGGAAAGAGGTACGCACGGGAATCGTGAGGCCAACCTGCTCGGCGGAAGGTGCTCGCCCCCCGTGGCGAGCGGCAACACCCACGGGATTGATCCCCTCGGCGGCCAGGCGCGAGGCGAGCTCAACGATGTAGCGCCCCGACCCTCCGGGCACGCTCTGCCACATTTGTTCCACTACCATTCCGACGCGCAGGCTCATGCCCTCACAATAGTGGACGCGGCAGCCTCGATGGATATCGCGCACGCATCATGTCCTACAATAGGGAGGATTCGTTGCCGCGACCCGGGGGACCCTCATGCCCACCTTCCTCTCCTCCCCAATCCGTGTCCTGATGGACGCCACCGCGATTCCCGCAAACCTTGGGGGTGTCGGCCGCTACGTCGATGACCTCGTGCCCGAACTGGAGCGGCAGGGCGTCGATCTCACGATGGCGGTTCAGGAACGCGACGCGGAGCACTTCGCAACGCGCCTGCCCTCCGCCCGCATCATTCCCATCTCCCCGCGCTTCGAGTCACGCCCGGCACGCATGGCGTGGGAACAGACGGGGCTCGCCTCCCTCATCCGAAAGGTGCGCCCCGACGTCCTTCACTCCCCCCACTACACCTCCCCGCAGTTCCCGGGCGTTCCGGTCGTCATCACCTTGCACGACGCGACGTTCTTCTCCCACCCGCAGGCCCATTCTCGCCTCAAGCAGCGTTTCTTCACGTCTGCGATCCGCCGTGCCATTCGTCGCGCGTCCGCGCTCGTGGTCCCCTCGGAGGCGACACGCGACGAGACGATCAAGTACGCGGGAGGGGACGCCTCCCAGTTCTACGTCGCCTACCACGGTGTGGACCGCGACATCTTCCACCCGGTGGACCACGCCGAGCGCGAGCGCGTCAAGGCCAGCCTCGGGCTCGATGGCCGCGACTACATCGGCTTCCTGGGCACTCTCGAGCCCCGCAAGAACGTGCCGAACCTGGTGCGTGGCTGGGTGCAGGCCGTGTCGGATCGGCCACAACCCCCCGCCCTCGTGTTGGCCGGAGGAAAGGGCTGGGATGAGGACATCGAGCCGGCGCTGGCCTCGGTTCCCTCCCACCTGACGGTCCTGCGGCCCGGCTACCTGCCCCTGACGGACCTGCCAGGATTCCTCTCGGGCTGCCTCGTCCTGGCCTACCCCTCGATCGCGGAGGGCTTCGGCCTGCCCGTTCTCGAGGCCATGAGCTGTGGGGCCGCAACGCTCACCACCCGCCTCACCTCCCTGCCGGAGGTCGGCGGAGACGCCGTCGAGTACTGCGACACGGACCCCCATTCGATCGCGCTGGCGCTCAGCGCGCTGCTGGACGCACCCTCTCGGCGCGACGAGCTGAGCCGGGCCGCCATCGAGCGCTCGGGCGAGTTCACGTGGGAGCGCGCCGCCCGCGTCCACGCGCAGGCCTACCGCGCCGCCGTCTCCTGATCCCCGCACCGATAGCACGAGGAAGCAACCCCATGGCCACCGCCCAACACTCCAGCAACGACACCGAGGGACGCCGCGCCCCCGCCACACGCCTCCCGCTGACTCGCCGTCACTGGAACATCCTGGGCGTCATCGCCCTTCTCGCCTCCGTGTTCGCCCTGGGCGTCGCGTGGGCCGTTTCCTCGCCGGTGGGCGGCTCCCCCGATGACGACTACCACCTGGGCTCCATCTGGTGTACTCCTCCGCTCTCGGAATCGGGATGCGAGACGGGCTACACGGAGGAAGACACCTATGGTCCGGTGGTTCCCGAGACGATCGCGTCGAACCGCGTCGCGTGCTACGCGTTCCATGGGGAGAGTTCGGCCGCCTGCGTCTACAACCTGTCGGATGAGCGCACGGCCGTCACCGACCGGTGGGACGACGGAAACTACCCGTGGGGCTACTACCAGTTCCACCACCACTTCATCGCCCACGACACTCATCGCGCAGCCCTGACGATGCGCGTCATCAACTGGGGCATTGCCGTCCTGCTGCTGGGGGGTATCGGAGCGCTCATGCCCTCGTTCCTGCGTCGAGGCTACGTTGTGGCGATGGCGGCGGCGTGGACGCCGATGGGCATCTACTTCATCGCGTCGAACAACCCCTCATCGTGGGCATTTTCCGGGGTCCTCGCCTTCGCCGCGGGACTGTGGTCGGCCGCCAACTCCGAGGGCTGGCGCCGCTGGAGTCTCCTGGGAGGGGCCGCAATCGGCGCCCTCCTGGCGTGCACGTCGCGTGCGGACGCGGCCTTCTTCCTCTTCGTCGTCTCGGCTGCCCTGATCTTCGCGGTGCGCTGGCGCCGCGATCGCTGGCCCGAGGGCGTGCTCGCCCTGCTCGCCTCGATCATTGGAATCCTCATCATGAGATCGACGAGCGTCGCGTCCAACACCCTCGTGTCGACGGACACGCCGAACATGTCTGCCATTCAGGCGCTTGCGGCGAACCTGCACGCGCTCCCCCAGTTCTTCGCAGGCTTCTACGGCTACCGCTGGGGGCCGGGATGGATGGACGTGCCCTACGACGGCTTCGTGTCGACGATCGGCCTCCTGATTGCCGGCGCCATCATCATTGCGGGGGTTCGTTCGTGGTCGTGGCGTAAGGCAATGGCATCCCTGATGCTGGCTGGAGCGATGGCGGGGGTTCCGATCCTCCTGGGTGTCCTCCAGCGCTTCAACAACGTCATCTCCTACCAGCCGCGCTACATGATGCCCCTGCTGGCGGTCCTCTTCTTCTTCATGCTCACGATGGATCGGCGCGAGCGCACGATCACGCGCCCCCAGGTCGGCATGCTCGCAGTGTTCCTGGGAACGCTCAACTTCTACGCCATCTTTACGCTCCTGCTGCGCTACACGCACGGCAGCGCCTCGTCCAACACCCTGAACCTCAGCAAAGAGGCATCGTGGTGGTGGGAAAGCGCCCCCATCGGGCCCAGCGCGGTGTGCCTGATAGCCTCCTTCGCCTTCATCGGGGCCCTGACGATTGCGCTGTTTCTCACACGCGAGGAAGTGAGCGATTCGGCCTCGCCGCGCGACTAGAGGCAAGGCCTGGGAAGCGGTGGAGTGGGATAAACCCCTCATGTTCACAGTTTGAGGATTGAGTGCTAAGCTCGAACGCGCAGTCAGCATTTCACCTAGTGAACGAAAGGGAGGCCATGGCATCCTGCACCATCGGTTCCCTCACCGAACCTCAGTTCAACATCCTGTCCACGCTCCTGAAGGAGGAGCGCCCCCTCACCCAGCGCGCCCTCTCCGAGGTCACCGGGATGAGCCTGGGCCGCGTCAACACGGCGACCCGCGAGTGCGAGGCCCTGGGCTACATTGACGACCGCGCCCTGACCCCCGCTGGCCGCGAGGCCCTCGAACCCTACCGGGTCACCGGCGCCGTCATCATGGCCGCCGGCATATCCTCGCGTTTCGCGCCCATCAGCTACGAGCGCCCCAAGGGTACGCTCAAGGTGCGCGGGGAGATCCTGGTGGAGCGCCAGATCCGCCAGCTTCACGAGGCCGGAATCACCAACGTCACGATGGTTGTGGGCTACAAGAAGGAGTACTTCTTCTACCTCGGAAAGAAGTACGGGGTGAACATCGTCGTCAATCGCGAGTACGCCACCCGCAACAACAACGGCTCCCTGTGGCTGGTGCGAGACATCCTGGACAACACCTACGTGTGTTCCTCCGACGACTACTTCACGACGAACCCGTTCGAACCCTACGTGTACAAGGCCTATTACTCGGCCAACTACGTGGAGGGTCCCACGCCCGAGTGGTGCCTCAAGGTCGGTCCCTCCGACCGGATTACGGGCGCGAGCATCGGCGGCGCGGACGCGTGGGTCATGCTCGGCCACGTCTACTTCGACCGCGCGTTCTCCGCTCAGTTCCGCACCGTGTTGGAGAGCGTCTACGACCGGCCGGAGACCGCGGCCAAGCTCTGGGAGGCCATCTACCTCGACCACATCAAGTCCTTCGACATGGTGATTCGCCGCTACCCGGACGGAGTCATCCACGAGTTTGACTCCGTCGACGAGCTTCGCAGCTTCGACCCGCTGTTCATGGAGAACGTGGACTCGGAGGTCTTCGATCACATCGTGCAAACGCTCGGCTGCGCGAAGTCCGATATCCGCGACTTCTATCCGCTCAAACAGGGCATCACGAACCTGTCGTGCCACTTCGCGGTGGGCGACGCGCAGTACGTGTACCGTCATCCGGGCATTGGGACCGAGAAGATCGTGGACCGCAGCGCCGAGTTCGCCGCCCTGCGACTGGCCGCCGAGCTGGGCATTGACGACACCTTCGTCGCCGGAGACCCGCAGGCGGGCTGGAAGATCTCTCGCTTCATCACCGACGTTCGCAACTTGGATGTGACGAGCGAGAAGGAGCTTCGCGCGGCGATGGAGATGGATCGGGCGCTCCACTGCTCGGGCCGCATCCTCAAGAGGTCCTTCGATTTCATCACCGAGGCCAACCGTTACGAGAGCATTCTGCGCCAGTTCGGGCCGATCGACGTACCCGGATACCGCGAGCTGCGCGAGAAGGTCGCGCGCCTGAAGGCGTTTGCCGACGCCGACGGCTTCGAGGTGGTCCCCTCCCACAATGACTTCTTCCCGCCCAACTTCCTCGTGTCCACGGACGGAGCCATCAGCCTCATCGACTGGGAGTACGCCGGCATGTCCGACGTGGCCGCAGACTTTGGAACGATGGTCGTGTGCACGCCGGAGATGAACGGCGAGCGCGCACGCGCCGCCCTGGAGTTCTACCTCGGGCACGCACCGAGCGAGCGCGAGGAGAGGCACTTCTTCTCCTACGAGGTCTTCGCGGGCTGGTGCTGGTACGTGTGGGCGCTCGTCAAGGAGGCCGAGGGCGACGACGTGGGCGAATGGCTCTATACCTACTATTCGCACGCGACGCGCACCCTCGATTCGCTGCTCGCCTCCTACGAGGCGTGTGCGCAGCACGCTCAGGAGAACACGCAGGGCGGTGAGCTGGCATGAGGAAGGAGAGTGGAGGCAAGCGCTACGGAATCTTCTCGGGTGCCCTGTGGGGTCTGGACACGGTGGTGTTGGCGATCGCTCTGGCGATGACACCTTTCGCGTCCTTCGAGCAGTCGGCCCTGGCCGGAGCGGTCCTGCACGATGTGGCGTGTGCCGTCATCCTGCTGGTCTACATGGCAATTCGCGGACGCCTGCGGGACAGCGCGAAGGCGCTGCGCAGCCGCGCGGGACGGGCCGTGGTCGCCGCGGCGCTGCTGGGCGGGCCGATCGGCATGAGCGGCTACCTGATCGCGATCGACAACATCGGCCCCGGTCCGACGGCCATCATCTCCACGTTCTACCCGGCCCTGGGCACGCTGCTGGCCTTCGTCCTCCTCAAGGAGTCCATGGCGGCCCGCCAGATCGTGGCCCTGCTGGTCGCATTGGCGGCGATCGTGGCGACCGGGTGGACGGCCACCACCGATGCCGTCGAGGGCGGCAACGCCGTTCTCGGAGTCGCGGGAGCGTTGGCGTGCGTGGTCGGATGGGGATCGGAGGCCGTGATCCTGACCTGGGGGATGCGCGACGACACCGTGGACAACGAGGTGGCGTTGCAGATCCGCGAGACGACCTCGGCGGCGGTCTATCTCTTCATCGTCGCACCCATCGCGGGAGTCTTTGGCTTCACGCTGCACTCCCTCGCCCATCTCTCGGCGGGTGTCGCGGTCCTCGCGGGCCTGGCGGGTACCGCCTCGTACCTGTTCTACTACAAGGCGCTGTCCGCGATCGGGGCGTCGCGCGGCATGGCGCTCAACATCTCGTATTCGGCGTGGGCGGTCATCTTCGCTCTCGTGCTGCAGGGGACGGTGCCCACCGCATTCCAGATCCTGTGCTGCGCGGTGATTCTCGTCGGCACGGTTCTGGCGGCAACCCCCTCGTGGGGTGATCTCCTTCCCAGGCGCACTGGGACGGAAAGCCGTAATCAGGCGTGAGACAATGGCTGGTGGGCGCGCATGCGCCCACCAGCTTTCCACAAGTGGAGGACTTATGGCGACACCCCGGAGTGACCTGGCCAAGGTGCACAAGCTTCTGACGTTGATCCTGGCGGAACTGGACCGTGTCTGCGGGCTCATCGGGGTGTCATACGCGGTCTACGGGGGAACCGCCATCGGGGCGATTCGCCACGGGGGTTTCATTCCCTGGGACGACGACATTGACGTGATGATGACGCGCGCCGACTACGAGCGTTTTCTCGCCGAGGCGCCCAAGCACATGGATGAGCGTTTCCGTCTGGATAACACTCGCACGTGCGAGGACTTTCCGTTCATGTTCACGAAGATGGTGATCCCCGGGACCCTCCTCGTCCCGGAAGCGGCCCGCGATTCGGCCTATCGGATGCCCTTCTTCGTCGACGTTCTTCCCCTCGACGAGATCCCCGCCGACGAGAAGGCCTTCCGCGCAATGTCTCGCGCGTCCTGGTGGTGGGGACGCCTGCTGTTCCTGCAGGGCACCGCTCGCCCCTACCTCATCAATCCGCCGACGTGGAAGAAGGCACTCATCTACTCGGCGACGACCGTGGCGCACCTGGGACTCAAGGCACTGCGCGCAACCCCGCGCAGCCTGCAGGCCCGCTGGGAGCGTGCCGTCCGCCGCTACGAGGGCGCGGGAACGGGGGTGTACGCGGACTTCACGATGCGCGACCCGCAGAATTGGATCGTGCGCGAGGAGGAGTTTTTCCCCACTCGGCGGGTCCCCTTCGAGGACATCACCGTGATGATCCAGCACGACTACGATGCGCTGCTGCGCCGGGGCTACGGCGACTACATGCAGTTGCCGCCGCCGGACAAGCGCTACAACCACGCTCCGGCCGTCGTTGATTTCGGCCCCTACGAGTCCATCCTCTAAGCCATCCACCCACTGTTGATCGGACACACATGAGCGAAGCTGATCCCGCAACCCTGGCAGCCATTCAGCGCGTTACCAAGCGGTGCTTGGCCGAGATCGACCGCGTCTGCACACTCCTGGATATCCGTTACGTCGCCTACGGAGGAACGGCGATCGGAGCGGTACGCCATCAGGGCTTTATCCCGTGGGACGACGACGGGGACGTGTGCATGCCCCGCCCGGACTACGAGCGTTTCATTGCCGAGGCGCCCGCCCTCCTGCGAGATGAGTTCTTCATCGCGTCCCCCGCCTCTCACTCGGATTACCCGATTAGCTTCGGGGTGCTGGGCTTGAAGGGGTCGGAGTTCATCTCCAAGGTGGCCAAGGATCGGCCCTTCCGCATGCCGATCGGTGTCGATTTGTTCGTCCTGGACGAGATCGCCGAGGATCCGGCTCGTTTCCGCGCACAGTTGCGTGGCACGTGGCTGTGGGCCAGGCTCATGTTTCTTCGTTCGATTCCGTGCCCGCCGACGGGTCTACCGACGCCTGCTCGTCAGCTCGCGGCCTTCGCGATGGCCTGCGCCCACTGGGGGATGCGCGCGCTGCGCGTGAACGAGGCGTCCCTGTATCGCCGCTGGCTGCGTGCCGCTCTCAAGGGCCGCGACAACCCCGTCAAGGCTGCGGATGGGACGACGCTGTACGGCGACTTCTCGACGCGCGATCCGCGCCGCTGGAGCGCTTCGGAGGCCGAGCTCTTTCCCGCACGGTCAGTTCCTTTCGACGATATCACCGTGCGCATCCCCGCTGCCTACGACGTCGTCTTGACGCGGGGATACGGCGACTACATGCGCGTCCCCGACCCGCGCGATCGCGTGACCCACGAGCCGTATCGCATCGTTTTTGGCCCCAACGATCCCGGCCTCGACGCTGCGACCGAGGGCGGCGACCTGTGAGCGAGAAGGACACCACGGCCTCGTCTATTCCCTCGGATAGCGGCGACGCGCAGGTCGAGGCCACCGGGGAGGCCCTTGAGTCGCGCGGTCAGCTGGGCCGGGACTACCTGTGGAACACGGCGGCCTCCCTGATGTCGAGTCTCGCCGTGGTCATCATGGGCGTGGCGATCGTGCGCTCGGGCGCCACGGATTCCTTCGCCCGCGCCCAGTACGGGCTGTTCACGCTGGCTCTGGCGATCGGCCAGCAGTATCAGACGGTGGGCCTGTACGAGGTGCGCACCTTCCACGTGACCGACGTGCGGCGCCGCTTCGACTTCGGCACCTACCTGTCGACGCGCCTGCTGACCTGTCTGGTCATGGTCGGCCTCATCGCTTACCACTCGTGGACCGCCTCGACGAAGGAGCCCTACCCCGCTTTTACGGTGATCGCCGCGATGGCGCTCCTGCGGATCTTCGACGCCTTCGAAGACGTGTACTACTCCGAGTTCCAGCGCTCGGGCCGCCTTGACATCGCGGGAAAGGCCTGTTTCGCGCGCATATTTACAACCACGTTCCTATGGTCGGGCCTGTACTGGTTCACCCAGGATTTGCTGACCTCGACGCTCATCACCTTCGCAGTCACCTGCGTGGTCCTCATCGTGGCCTACGGGCTACCCGCTCGGGGCGTCTTCCCACTCCTTCCCTCCCTGAACGTGCGGGGCGTCGCGGGAATCCTGTGGGAGTGCCTGCCTCTCTTCGTCGCCGCGTTCCTCAACCAGTACCTGGCGAACGCGCCACGCTTCGCGATTCATGCGGCGCTCGGCGACGAGGAGCTGGGTGTCTTCGCGATCATCTACATGCCCGCGGTGGCGATCAACATGCTCTCGCTCTTCGTGTTCCGCCCGCTGCTCACGCGCATGGCGCTGCGCTGGACCGAGGGGAAGCGAGGCGAGTTCTTCTCGATCGTGCGCAGGGGCCTCCTGACGACGGCCGGCGCCTTCGCCATCGTCGCCGCGGTCACCTATATGATCGGCCCTCCCCTCCTGACCCTCGTGTTCGGCACGGACGTGTCGGGATACGTAGGCGAGCTAATGGTGCTCGTCCTGGCAGGCGCACTCAACGCGGCCAGCGTCATCCTCTACTACGCCCTGGCGACGATGCGCCGCCTGCGGGCGGTCCTAGCGGTCTTCGTGGCGGCTGGCGCCACCGCATACCTGCTCGCTCCAGCGCTCACACGCTCCCTGGCCATGATGGGCGCGTCACTGGCGTATGCCGCCACCATGGGTTTGCTCGCCCTCCTCTTCGCTCTTGTCATGCTGATCCCCGCCCGCAACGCGCCCACCGGCGCCCAGCCCACTACCGACTGAAGGATTCCCTATGCGCATCGTGTTCGTCGTGAACAGCTACCCCCCGCGCCTGGGTGGGTTAGAGTCCCACATCTACCACCTGTCGGTGTCCCTGGCTCAGCTGGGGCATCGGGTGTTCGTCCTGACCATCTCCGATGAGCCCGGCCATCGCACGGAGGAGCAGGTCGATGTTCGCACGGACCGTGCTCACCTTCCCATCGCCGACGTCATTAGCTTCCCCTCCGCCGGGGCGACCCGTCGAATCGCGCGTTTCCTGGCGCGTGAGCACATCGATATCGTCAGTGTTCACACGCGTTTCTTCCCGATGAGCTTCGTCGGGGTCCGCGCCGCACACAGGGCAGGGCTTCCGGTCATTCATACCGAGCACGGCTCGGGTTTCGTCGCGGCCTCGTCCCCCGTGATCGCTGCGGCCTCGCGCGTCGTTGACGTGACGATGGGACGCTACGTGCTGCGACACGCCGACCGCGTCCTCGGGGTCTCCGAGCAGGCCGCGGACTTTGCCTCGCGGCTGGGCGGGGTGCACGCCGATGTCTTCTACAACGCGATCACGCCTCCCTGCTCCCGTCCAGAGCCCATCGCGGATCGCCACCGCCACCTGGTGTTTGTTGGGCGCATGGTGCCCGGCAAGGGCTGGGACACGTTTATCGAGGCCGTGGCCCGCCTGAGCGCGGAGGGAGTCGAGGTCACCGGGGAGCTGTTGGGCGCGGGCGCAGACCTTGAGGCGGCGCGTGCCCTCATCGTTGATCGCAACCTGGCCGACCGACTCTGCGCGCCGGGGCGGGTGAGCGCGCAGGAGGTGCGTTCGCGTCTCGCCGGGGCGACCCTCGTCAATCCGACGGTTCTGTCCGAGGGATTCCAGACGACGCTGCTCGAAGCGCTCGCCGAGCGCGGCCGGGTCGTCACCTTCACGGTACCGGGCGCGAGGCTCTTGGCGGAGCAGGGGCACCCGGTGGTGATCACCAAGGAGCGGAACGTGGAGTCACTGGTCGACTCCCTGCGTTCCTACCTGCGCGAGCCGGCGCCTCTGGCGCAACCCGATCTCATCGACGCGTGGACGTGGCCCGTGCGGGCGCGCGAGTATACGCGCATCGCCTCGACGCTACTGTCCGAGAAGAAAGCTGCTCGCAACGCCGATGGTGACGCCTCCCCGCGAGGCTGACCAGAGGCTCGGCGCATCCCCTTCCCGAGGTGGGCGCCGTTGCCGCGAACAGTACCGACAGCACCTGTAGCCAAGGCGTAGCAGATCGTAGGCTCTGGATCCGCCGCCACGAGACAATGACTGAGGGGCCCGAAGACGTTTTCAGCACCCGGGCTCGTTGAGAACGTCGACCAGAATCGTCTCGACCCACACGTGTTCATCGACCGTCTTGGCCGGAGCGCCCCATTGTCAGGATGTCTGCGTAGTGCTGATCCAGGGACATGCCAGCTCCTTCCTCTTCGTTGGGGTATGTCGAGCCCGACGTTCCAAGGATGCACTATCGGCGAACAATCATCAATCTTTGTCCATACAATAGGTTCAGCGCGTCGCACCTGCGAACGATGCCAACGCTGATACTATGTAACCCTATAAAATTTACCGAAACCCCGGTGTCAGGATACGAAGGTCTCACCATGCCCCGATCGTCAACTACCGCAGCACACACCCCTTACGTCCCCGACATCACGCTCGACCGCTCCTCCCCGGTCCCCCTGTACTTCCAGATTTCCGAGCCCATTGCGCAGCTCATCAACTCCGGGACTCTCCCGGCCAACACTCGCCTCGAGGACGAACTTTCCATGGCCGCCCGCCTGCACGTCTCGCGGCCGACCGCCCGCCAGGCGTTGCAGCGACTCGTGGATCGCGGCTTCCTGACGCGTCGGCGCGGGGTCGGAACGATCGTCTCCCCGCGCCACGTCCATCGCCCCATGGAGCTCTCCTCCCTCATGCGAGACCTCGTGGAGGCCGGACACAAGGTACACACGACAATCCAGCGCTACGAGGCGCGCCCGGCTAGTGCCCAGGAGGCCGACACGCTGGGCGTCGACGAGGGAACGCTCATCGTTCACATTGAGCGCACGCGCTTTGCCAACGACGAACCCATCGCCGTTCTCACCAACTCCATCCCCTCCGACATCGCACCGTCGATGCAGGAACTCGAGTCGGGTTCGCTCTACGACCTGATGCGCGAGCGTGGCGTCACGCTCGCCTCGGCGCGCCAGGTGATTGGCGCCCGCAGCGCCACAACCAAGGAGGCCAAGCTCCTGTCCGAACATCGCGGTGCCGCCCTGCTCACCACCCAGCGCACGACCTACGACCCCTCGGGCCGCATCGTTGAATACGGCGACCACATCTACCGGGCTTCACGCTACTCCTTCGAGGCCAATCTCTTCGCCCAGTAGCCGTGCGCCATATTGACACTTTGCCCTAACAAACTGTTGGCAGGGTGAAGGACACTTCGTAGACTTGGGGGCGACGAAGATACGCCGCAAGCAATCACAAAGGAGTGCTTCCTGCCATGTCCATCGAATACACCCCTGGCCCCCTCCTGGACGCCGCCCGCAACACGCCCACAGCCCTGTGGAACGACTCCTCGGACCCCACCGAGCTGGCTCAATCCATCTCCTATGGCGGCGTCGGCGCTACCTGCACCCCAACCATCGCCTTCACCTGCATCAACCAGCGTCGCGACGTCTGGCTGCCCCGAATCGCGCAGCTCGCCGAGGAGATGCCCCAGGCCAGCGAGTCCGAGATCGGCTGGCAGGCCGTTCGCTAGCTCTCCCTGGAGGCCGCCAAGCTCCTCGAGCCGATCTTCGAGCGAGAGAACGGACGTAACGGCCGCCTGTCCATGCAGACCGACCCGCGCCTGGCCCGCAGCGCCACGGCACTGGCCGACCAGGCCGAGGAGTTCTCCAGCCCGGCCCCGAACATCATCGTGAAGATCCCCGCCACCTCGGTTGGCGTGGAGGCCATCGAGGAGGCGACCTACCGGGGAGTCTCCGTCAACGTCACGGTGTCATTCTCGGTCCCCCAGGCCGTCGTGACCGGTGAGGCCATCGAGCGTGGCCTCAAACGCCGCGAGGCCGAGGGCAAGGACGTGTCGACGATGGGACCGATCGTCACCCTCATGGTGGGTCGCCTCGACGACTGGATGAAGGACGTCGCCAAGCGCGACCGTCTGTTCATCGACCCCGGCCACCTGGAGTGGGCGGGCGTGGCCGCCTTCAAGCGCGCCTATCAGGAATTCAACAGGCGAGGCCTGCGTGCCCGCATGCTCTCCGCGGCATTCCGCAACGTCATGCACTGGTCGGAGTTCGTCGGCGGCGACGTCGTGGTCTCCCCGCCCTTCAAGTGGGCCAAGCTCATCAACGACTCGGGCTACAAGATGGAGGAGCGCATGGATATCCCCGTGCGCGACGACATCATGGACACCCTGCTCTCCATTCCCGAGTTCGTCCGCGCCTACGAGCCCGATGGCATGGCTCGAGACGAGTTCGACACCTTCGGCGCCACGGTCAAGACGCTGCGCGGCTTCCTGCAGGCTGACGCTGACCTGGACGCGCTGGTGCGCGACGTCATCATGCCCGCTCCGTGACCTCGTCGGTGACCCCGCGCTCCTCCGGGGCCGCCGACGCCCCCATTCACATCACCCCTTGCAATTGTCAGAAAGAAGCAATGATGCTCAATATCGCCGTCATCGGCGCCGGCCGGATCGGCCACGTTCACGCCAAGACCATCGCCTCCCACCCGGGGCAGCGCTCACCCTCGTCGCAGATCCCTTCGGCGACGCCGCCGAGAAACTTGCCTCCCTGCACGGAGTGCGCTTCACGACCGATGTCGACTCGGTCTTTGCCGACGAAGGGGTTGACGCCGTCGTCATCGGCTCGCCCACGCCCCTGCACATCCCCCATCTGCTGGCCGCCGCGAAGGCGGGCAAGGCTGTGCTGTGCGAGAAGCCGATCGCGCTCGACATGAAGGACGTGGAGGCCCAACGCGCGCAGCTCGACGCAGTCTCCGTTCCCGTCATGTTCGGCTTCAATCGTCGTTTCGACCCCTCGTTTGCGGCCCTGCACAGCCAGCTTGAGGCCGGCCGGATCGGAGACCTGGAGAACCTTCTCATCATCTCGCGGGATCCCTGCGCCCCTCCGGCGGAGTACGTGAAGGTCTCCGGCGGCATCTTCCCCGACATGACGATTCACGACTTCGACATGGCGCGCTTCTTCCTGGGCGACATCGTTGAGGTGCACGCCTATGGACAGAACTTCAACGAGGAGATCAAGGCAGTCGGCGACTTCGACGCCGCCGTGGTCACCCTGAAGAACTCCGCGGGCGTCGTCGCCACCATCATCAACAACCGCCAGTGCTCAGCAGGCTACGATCAGCGACTCGAGGCCCAGGGGTCGACGGGCACCCTCAACGCGGACAGCATCCGAGCCACGACCGTGCGCCTGTCCAACGCCGAGGCCACCGACTCGATGGAGCCCTACCTGGACTTCTTCCTGCAGCGCAACGCGGATGCCTATCGCATCGAGCTGACGGAGTTCATTGACGCGGTGGCCAACGGGACCACTCCTCCGACCTCGATCGAGGACGCGATCGAGGCGCTGCGCCTGGCCGAGGCCGCCACGGAGTCGGCCCGCGCAGGCAAGCCCGTCTCGCTCACCTAGCCGCCTGTGCGCCGATTCCGGCAGGGGGCAGAGCTTCCCACCGATATCGGCGCGCGTCTCCCTCGCTGAGGAGGAGACGCGCACGAGCGCCTATCACTCCCTTCTCTGCGCCCTGGCCGGGCCAGGCCCCTGCCCCGCTCCGTGACACGTTTCCGCTCACTCGCTCACCATCCGTGCGAAGGACTGGCAACACAACCAGTGACACACCTTTGTCTAGACAATGAGACACCTTTCGATAGAATAGATGCACCGGCGCATCTTGCCGAGGACTAGCACCGCGACTCATAGGAGAGCTGCAATGACTCACGTCTACGCTCCCGCAACCGCAATCGTCGACCCGAACGGTATCGCCTGGGGCATGCACCTATCGCGTGGCGCAATGATGACATTCCCGAGGTCGGCGAATGGAACACGATCGACGTCATGTTCGATGACCTGGCCGAGGCCGGCTTCGCCGGCACCGAGGTTGCCGGCTGGTATCCCTCGAAGGAGGAGACGAAGGAGAAGGCCGACGCCGCGGGCCTGAAGATCGTTGCCCAGTGGTTCTCCAGCTTCATCGTCCGCGACGGCGTCGACGCGGTCATCCCCGATTTCCGCGCCACCTGTGAGTACCTGCAGTTTCTGGGGGCGACACGCGTCGTCGTCTCCGAGCAGACCGGCTCGGTGCAGGGCGTGCGCGGCATCTGCATCTTCGACAACAAGCCCGTCCTGAAGGACGAGGAGTGGCCGGTCCTGGCGCAGGGCCTCAACAAGCTCGGCGAGATCGCCCACGAGTACGGCCTCGATCTGGTCTACCACCACCACCTGGGCACCGTCATCCAGACCAAGGACGAGACCCTTCGCCTGCTCAAGCTGACCGATCCGAACAAGGTCTCGCTGCTCTTCGACACGGGCCACGCATTCGTGGGCGACGGCGATGTCATGGGCCTGCTGCGCGGGGCGATCGACCGCATCAAGCACGTGCATTTCAAGGACGTGCGCCCCGCGAAGATGGAGGAGTCCCGCGCGGCCAAGCGATCCTTCCTCGCCGGCATGTTCACGGTTCCCGGCGACGGAACGATCGACTTCACGGAGCCCTACGCCTTCCTTGTCGAGCACGGCTACCGGGGCTGGATCCTGGTTGAGGCCGAGCAGGATCCGACGATCGCTCCCCCGCTCGAGTACGCGCACATCGCGCGACTACGTCAAGGGAACCCTACTGGGTCAGTGAGCCCCGTCGCGCGATTCCTCGGATTCCCGCGCGAAACAGGAAAGGTGCGGAAGCGACATTCTCGGTGCGCTGACGGGACTGGCCAAAACCGCAGTCCCCGGCCTAGCCCCGCGTTTTTCGGAGAGCGAGTTCCGGGGGACCACGGCGTGGTTCTTCTTCACGGTGAACGTCATCAAGACCCCCGTCACCATCGGCATGGGACTGCTGCACCTCGAGCATCTGCCGCTCATCGGAGCGCTTGCTCCCGTGGTGCTGGCATGCGCGTGGGCGGGGCGCCGCCTGGCTGCCCGCATTCCCCAACGCGTCTTCGTCCCCTCGCCATCGCGGCGACGATCGTGGCGACGGTGCCGCTGCTGGCGTCATAGAAGCTACCAACGTAGGCTTTCGCCCGTGTCAGCTGATTCACTGATGCTGCGCAAGCAGAGCTAGAGCGTGAGTCTCATTCCTTCATGCTCAAGCAACTTAAAGGGATTGAGACACTCCACTCCAAATTCGCTGCACGCGTCGGGAATCTTGATCCGCCTCTTGGATGCCGGCGCCGACTTTTCGTGCGTGACGACCACCCATCCGCAAGCCATTGCGTGCGCGACGATCCAGGAGTCCGCGACCCGGAGAAACTCATTGACGGCTCGCTGCTCATGGCTGCTCATTGCCCACGTGGAGACCCGTTGATAGCAGGAGACGACGCGCGAGTCGGGAGCAACGAAGTGTTGCTTATTCAGCTTCGCCCATGCCTTGAGAGGATCGTCGTTGCTCGCGCCGTCCAGTTCGTCGTACACCGACTTGATACTCACGGCGTGGCACGAGTCGAAGAGCTGAACCAGGAAATCCCAGTACCCGGGTGCCAGATCAAACGTATAGTATGCGTTCGCCGCATCAATGAAGATGTTCGTGTCCAGGACATACATCGGTCACACCACCTGGAGGTGTTTCGCCAGCTTGTCGAACACGTCCCTCTTGTGGGTGCCGATCATACGGAAACTCTCCGTGAATCCCGTACGCCCCTCCAAGGTGGATGTGATGACCGCGGTCGCAAATGAACGCCCAAGACGCGCGGTGAGGGTGTTGTAGTAGTTACCGCCACCACTACTGCGCTTCTCACCACCGTAGTCAGCGCGCACCGCCTCTAGAAGCGCGCAGTAATGCCCCTCATCGATCCGGTGAGCACCGTGCAGCCTGTGGAGTGCTACCTCAGCGGACACGCCAAAGCGATGCGCGACTGCGCGGTAGTCCCGCACGGTTGTAGCCGTATCGAAAGCCTGCAGAGCCTCATCAGGTAACAGCACAAACGCGGCGACACGATTGCACCATGCTTCCTCGCCACTGCCCCCCAGCGTCTTATCTCCTCCTGAAAGCGCGCTATGCCCTAGCAGCAAGTGAGCAAACTCGTGAACAAGCGTGAAGTTTTGAGCGCTGTATGGTTCTCGGGCGAGATTGACGAAAATCAGCGGGGCAATGTCATCGTAAAGGCTAAAGCCGCGAAACTCGTCCGTAGATAGAGGCCGTTGAGTATTCGCTCCAACGATTCCGCTCATCATAACCAACACGCCTGCATCTTCGAGCACACTCACAAGACGACGACGCCACTGATCCGGTGCCTTCGCTTCCAATAGTTCAAGCTGCAGGAGACTACGCACATCCCGAGCAACACGGCGGGGATCAGCGTCCCCATTCACGCTGCCCAAGAATGGAAGCTTCTCGGCCCCCTGTTCAAGAGCGTAATCATGATACCAATCCTGGAACTGCTGATAACGGTCGATGGTGTCGAGAAGGTTCCCGGAGGGACGTTCAATAGCAGCACTCTCACGAGTACGCATGTCGGCGATGGGCAGCGTCTCATCAGGAGGCTCAGGCATGATGAGCGCACCGAGGGACGTGTGGGTAAAGACCGCGAACTTCTCAAGGTCGCGAAGGGTAGGCTGGATACGTCCATCCATCCAGTCCCCAAGGTGCGGGTACTTCGTCAGTGCTTCCTCGTAGGTACGCTCAGAGCGCTGGAGGGCCCACGACAGCACTGACTGACTGACGGCCACGCGCGCGCTCATAGCGTCCCTCCTCCCGGGCACGTATCGATGACCTCATCGTACAGTGAGCTCCTGTCGTTTCCATCTCCTTGGGGCACTTCCCATGCGATATCACCCCATCGGAACAGGAATCTCAGGCTCTGACGCTACCCGTCGCGACGGCCATCGTCGCGATGGTGCCGCTGCTGGTGTGGACAGGGTGTGGGTGCGAGCATTGCCCGCACCCACACCCCCTCGCGTTAGGACCGAGGGGCGTCAACGACGACGGGGAAGGAATCCCCACGCGCGTCGCACGGCGGCCGCTCCCCCGCCCGCAGGGTCAGCCTTCCCACGAGCACGCCGCGCCGGGCGTCAGAGCCTTCGCGTCCTTGAGGAACTGCTCCGTCGTGTAGGAGGTCGTGGGCTCGCTCAGCCCGGCCTTTTCGAACATCTCGCGGTTGTAGTACAGGACATCCGGCTCGGCGTCGTAGGGCAGCGCCAGGACCTTGCCGTCCACCGTCATCCCCTGCATCATCGCAGCGTTATAGTCGGAGGCATGGATTCCAGCGGCTTCCATGTAGGAGTCGAGAGGCTCGAGAAGTCCGGAAAGTTCCTGTGCGCGAGCGGCCTGCGTGGTGAGGATACAGGGCGCGTCGGATCCCACCATGCGCGTCTTGACCTTGGTCCAGTAGTCGTTGAAGGACGGACCGTCGAAGGTCAGGGTGAAGTTCGGGTCCTTCTCCTTGGCGGCGTCCACGAAGGACTGCCACTGGGCGCGGTCGTTTTCCGTGGACACCCACGTGTACATCTGGTGGACCCGGTCGCCGCCGGAGCCACCCGCCGAGGATCCGCCCGAACCGCAGGCGCCTGCGAGTAGCGCACCCGTGGGGCAGTCCAATATGTGCCGTCTCTCGTCATTGAAATTGACAGGACAACTGTACCAGCGTATCCCCGGGACCAACAAGCGGAAGGTCACGCACTGAAGGAGGCCCAACGCGCGCCCTCGCACGTGTCAGGCGGCCCATTCGCGCAGGTGAGAGCCGTGATGGCCGATCCACAAAAGGCCTGTCAATCGTCCATGACCCACAAGACTCACTCGGGGGCCTCTCCTCCCCCGGGGGACGTCTCCGCCCTCCCCAGCGCGCCTCGCAGCGCCTCGTCCAGCGGCGCGGCACCACCGAGGGCGTCTTCCAGCTCGTCAAGCGAGAAGTGGGAGGGACCCGCCAGGAAAGCAACCATCGCCCCCACCTCCTCTGGGCCCACCCCCGTGCGGGCCGCCCATGCGCGCCGGTACAGGCGCAGCTGGGTGACGAAGTAGGCGATCTTGTCGGGCTTCGTCGCCGCGGTGATCGGCGCCCCGCTCTTCCAATCGACCACCAGGAAACGCGGCCCCTGCTCGCCCACTCGCTCAAAGACGGCGTCGATGCGCCCCTGGACGGAGACGCCGCCCACCTCCACGGAGAAGGCCTCCTCGATCGCGACCGCCCGATAGCCCGCGAGGCGCGTGGCGACAAACGCGCGGAAGTTCGCGCGGAGTCGGTCGAGGCGGCCGCGTTCTCCCTCCGTCAGCAGGGCCTCGTCCGTTCCGTCCCCGCCCGCCAACGCGGCGTCCTCGCCGGTGGCAAGCTCGAAGGCCTCGGAGGCGGGATCCGCGGAGGCCAGGTGAAGTTCTCGCTCCACCCACGCATGGAACACGGTGCCGAGCGCGGACAAGGAGCTGGGCTCGGACGGCATGGGGCGACGCATGTCGCGCGCAAACTCCTCGCCATCGTGGAGGAGCGCCGAGACGGAGGTTGCGGGGACCCTCTCGGCCCACAGGTCCACGACCGGGGTCTCGAGCCCCAGGTGATATTCCTCGATCAGGGCAACCGTGTCCCTCACCGCGGGGTCGTCGCCCAGCTCGGCCAGGGCCTCGTACACGTCGTGGTCCCCGGCCAGGGCTCGGATCTGCGCCTCCACGGCCGCGGCCGCACCAGCCACCAGTCGACGCGAGGGACCCGGTTCCTCCGGGAAGGTCGCCGAGGCCGCCGCGGCGCAACTCTGAGCGATCTCCTCGTCGTCGGGCTGCGGGGCGATCAGGCACGCCCCCGCCCCGGACACCGACTCGACCCCCAGGCCTCGCCAGTCCCCCCTGGCCCACACGCCGCGGTCATCGACGCGCGTCAGCGAATCATCGACCAGGTCCGGTTCCTGACCGAAAAGCTCGTCGCGTGCCTCCATCAGGTAGCGCGACGGCTGCCTCATCGCCGAACCCATCCGATAGATCCAGGAACCCACCAGGAGCTGGGCGCTACGCGCCCGAGTCATCGCCACGTACGCCAGGCGTCGCTCCTCGCGCTCTGCGTGCACGCCCAGGGCGCGACCGTAGTGTCCCTTCATCCACTTGGAGTACGCGGCGGAAGGCTTGGCCTCGCCCTCCACATCCAACGCGAAGGGCGGCAGGTCGGCGCGGTCCCCGCGCAGCGGGTGAGGCAACGCGCTCGCATCCGTCAGCCACGCGGAGTCGATCGGCGGCTCGTCCAGCCACGACACCGTCTTGCGCTTGTCGTGCGACGGGAAGACGCCGTCGCTCAAACCGAAGACGACGACGCAATCCCACTCGAGTCCCTTGGAGGCGTGGACCGTCATGATCTGCACGGCGCGCGGATCGGGTTCCCCCAGGGGTGCCTCGAGCCCGTCCTCGCGCTCGTCCGCCATGCGCAGGTAGGCGAGGAATGATCCCAGCGACGCTCCCGGCGTGTCCCTCTCGTAGGCGGCGGCCACCGAGATGAACTCATCCAATGCGGCGCGCCCACCCATCGACAGAGGATCGGCGATGACGTCGTCGAGGGTTCCCATGATGCGGATCGCGCGTTCCACCTGTTCCACGACGGTGCGCCCCACCCCCTCGCGCACGGCCCGCAGCCGCTCGCCCAGCAGGCGAACACGGCGCACCGCCTCCTCGCTGATCGCCGGACGTCCCTCGGCCGACCAGCCCGGCTGCGGGGGAGCATCCACCGCGTCGAGGAGGACCGCCTGGTGGGCGCTCGCGCCCTCCGCCCGGGCAAGGACGCGCGCCCAATCGCCCAGCGCCATCAGGTCCGCGGCCCCCAGGTCGATGCCCGCCAGGAGGCGCGCCAGCCACGGGGACGCACCCACGTCGTGGGCCAGCTCCAGCGCGGCGCGCACGTCTTGGACCGCCCCCTGGTCGAGCAGACCCCCCAGGCCCACGATCTCCGTAGGGATTCCCGCGTCCCGCAGCGCCGCGTCCACGTAGGCAAAGTCCTTGCGTCGCCTGCACAGCACGGCGACCGTGCGCCGCTTACCGCCCTCGCCGGCCCGCGAGCGCATGCGCTGCACGAAGTCGACGACCACCCCCAGCGCGTCCTCGTAGGCGGGGGCGTAGGCGACCTCGACGCGTCCGTCTCCCGCTCCTCCGCGTGCCACCAGGATGGGCGACTGGGCGTTGAGCGCACGCTTGCCCTCCTGATAGGCGGCGACCTCGCGCAGGGGCGCGGCCACGCGGTTCGCGGCGTCCAGGATCGCCCGGTCGTTGCGCCACGCGGTGGACAGGGTGAGGGTCTGCTCCGGCGTGGCCGGGGCGGAGCAGAAGCGTTCGAGGAAGGACTCCAGGGACGAGGCCGAGGCCCCCCGCCACCCGTAGATCGCCTGATTCGGGTCGCCGACCGCGGTGACCGCGTGGTCGCCAAAGAGCATGGAGAGCAGGTCCATCTGGATGACGGACGTGTCCTGGAACTCGTCAAGCAGGACGGCGCGGAACTCCTCGCGCAGCGCCTCGCGGACCACCGGCGCCTCGCGGACGATGCGCGTGGCCAGGACCAGCTGGTCGGAAAAGTCCAGGAATCCCAGGTCCCGTTTGCGCTGCTGGTAGGCCTCGATGGGGCCGAGGAAGGCGATGCGACGACGGTTGGCGCGCAGGAGCCGCCTCGCGTCCTCGTTCGTGTCGCCCACCTGTTCCAGCTCGCGGCCAAACTCTTCGAGTGCCTCCCGGGCGCTGGAGACCGTGTAACCGTGCTCGGCGATCTCCCCGGCCAGGTGAAGGATCTGGGAGACGGCGCCCAGGGGCGTGAGTTCCTCATCGAGGTCGCTTGGCCACGCCTCGACGATCTGAAGCATCATGTCCAGCGCTCCGGCCTCGGAGAGCATCGAGAAGTCGGGGTCGATGCCGATGCGCATCCCGTGCTCGGAGACGATGCGTTCGGCGAAGGAGTTGTAGGTCAGGGACACCGGGTCCGCGTCCAGGCGCTCGCGCAGGTGAGGCATCGCCTCCGCGAGGAGGCGGATCCGCGCCCGCAGCCGGTCCCCCAGTTCCCCCGCCGCCTTGCGCGTGAAGGTCAGGCCCAGGATCGAGGCCGGCGTGAGGTCCGGGTGATTGGCCAGGAGCCACAGGACCCTCATCGACATGGTCTCCGTCTTGCCCGACCCGGCGCCCGCGACCACCAGGAGGGGACGGCGCGGGGATTCCACCACGCGCACCTGCTCGGGCGTCGGGGTCTTCGAGCGGTCAACGATCGCCTGGATCTGGGTGGCGCTCACGCTCATCGCGCTCTCCTGTTCCACGTCATTCCACCACCTTGCGGCCTCGCTCGCGTGCCGGGCACAGCCGGTCGAAGGAGCAGTATCGGCAGGCCTCCTGCGAGGGCCGTGCCTGGAAGTAGGGGCCGCGGGCGCCGAGAGCCACCTCGCGCACGCAATCGAGCCACTTCTCCAGTTCTTGCCCGCGCAGCGGTGGCTGATCCAGGATCTGCGGCTTCGCGCCGCCGAGCAGGGCGATGCGCGCGCCCGCGACCGATCGTCCCGAGGCGATGAGGGCCATCTGGTACGCGGCCAGCTGGGGGTTGTCTCGCACGCTCGCCTTCGTGTAGCCGCCCTTGCCGGTCTTCAGGTCCGTGACGCGCACGCCCTCGTCGACGTGCTCGAGGCGGTCCATTCGGCCGCGGATGGTCACGCCCTCGACCGTGGCCTCCACCGTCTCTTCGACGTCGACGTCTCCGGGGACACCCACGACGTAGCTGGCCAGGTTGTCGACGATCGCGTGTGCGCGCCTGTCGGCGACGCGGCCCGCCCACGTGTCCAGGTTGTAGCCCAGCTCGTTGATGCGAGCCTCGAGGGCCTCGGTCAGTTCCTCCGCGGTGCCGTGCGGGTTCTCCTCGGCGACCGCGTGCACGAGGGTTCCCAGGCTTGCCGCCGCGTTGGCCGTGCCTTCGGCCCCCACCGTCGTGAGGAACCACCTGAGGGGGCACACCAGCGCGCGTTCGAATTGCGAGGGGGACAGCACGATGTCGCCCCGGTAGTCCCGGGCGCAGGTGGGAGTTCCGCCCGCGCCCAGCCAGCGGTGAGGCTGAGCCGAGGCGATGCCCTCGCGCGCCAGCAGGGCCAGGAGGGTGGCCGCCAGGTCGGCGTCCGCCGGGTCGTCGGGGGCTGCCGCGCGCGCACGCAGGTCGGCGATGTGTCCGGACAGTGACAGGGGCGCGTCCACCGGATCCACGGGTACCAGGTCACCGACGCGGGGAGTGTCCGCCAGGCGAGCCACCAGGTCGAAGAAGACGGAGGGTGCGGCGTCCTCCGCGCGCACGGCACCGGCGTGGACGACGCGCCGAGCCCTCGTCACGGCCGCGACGAAGAGCCGGTACTCGTCATCGAGCACCGCGGCGCGAGCGGCCCGCACGGAATCGATGAGTTCTTCGCGGCCGTCCTCCCCCACACTGGTTCGTCCCGCGCCCGCGTCCGCCAGCAGGTCTGCGCGCAGGATCCGGTCGCGCAGCCGCAGGTTTGGCCACGCCCCGTCCTGCAGGCCGGCGAGGACGACGACCTCCCAGTGGCGGCCCATCGCCTGGGCGGGGGTGAGGACCTCGACGCCCGCGGGCCGCACGCCCACGCGTGAGATCGTGTCGATGGGGACCGTGCCCGAGGCCAATTCGGCGGCGAATTGCGCCGCACTTGTGGCGGGGTTGCGCTGCTGCCACACGTCGGCGACGCGCAGGAGGGCGACGACGGCGTCCAGCTGGTCGTCGTACCACCCCGAGGACTCGTCCGACGCGATCGCTCGGGAGCGCCACTCGTCCGCGACGCCGGCGGCCTCCCACAGCTCCCACAGGCGTTCCTGCGGGCGGTCGCTGCCGTTCATTCCCAGGTCCCACAGGCGCGAGGCGACCTCGAGTGGCCGCGCGAGCGCGCTTGCGGCGCGGGCGCGCTTGCCTCCGGCACGCTCGGCCTCCTCGATGGTGGGGCGCCAGGTGCGCGGGTCGGCCACGAGGTCGGCCGACGTCAGCGGGATCGGCGCCACCGGGTCGCCGTCCTCCTCGGCCGCCTGGGTGCG